>Ed_p1__coassemble_964_pt1 | contig 30360 bp, 28 predicted proteins | sample Ed_p1__metabat2_high_PE_006 | metagenome-assembled genome bin Ed_p1
TTAGTGTTGATTTTGTTCAACGTATCCGCGGTGAAGTAAAATTTAATGGCTTAGATGAATTGAAAGCGGCTTTGGCTAATGACGAAAAGCATTGCCGAAGTGTTTTAGAAAAATAAATAAAACTCTTGCACTAATTGTGTAAAATATGCTATACTATCATAGTATTTTGAACCAAGGCTTTGCAGTTCGCAACTCCAACGGCTGCTACGCTTTTGGCAATTTGAAAATTTAGGAGGAAACAAACATGTTAACTAACGAAGCTAAACAAGCAGTAATTCTCGACAACGCTCGTCATGAAGGCGACACCGGTTCTCCGGAAGTACAAATTGCAGTTCTGACCGAACGCATCAAATATTTGACCGAGCATCTGAAAGAACATAAAAAAGACCATCATTCTCGCCGTGGCCTGCTGAAAATGGTAGGTAAACGTCGTGGTCTGCTGAACTACCTGCAAGCTAAAGATATTGAACGTTATCGTGCAATCATCGCTAAACTGGGTATCCGTAAATAATTTTTACCACAAAATTAACGCAGCTTTTCGAAGCTGCGTTTTTTTACTTAATACGAATTATTGTGTTTGAGGTAAAGGGCGGTCGAGGCAGTATCTGACGGATATTGTACCAATAAGGTGTTTGGCGATTGACTTTATTATGCAAAAATTATATAATTTTTATTATGTATTGGTATTATTGCTTTGTATTTAGAGCATGGCAGTTTTTGCGGTGTTTAGGATACAGATAATTTTTTAAAGGAGCGAATGAACTGATATGAAATACATGACTGGTAATGAAATCCGCGAAAAATTCTTAAAATTTTTCCAAGATAGAGGCCATTTGATGCTTCCTAGTGCATCCCTGATTCCTCAGGATGACCCTACTTTATTAATTATCGGTGCAGGTATGGCACCTTTTAAACCTTTCTTTACTGGCAAAATGAAACCGCCTTCTCCGCGTATCACTACTTGCCAAAAATGCGTACGTACCGGTGACATTGAAAACGTTGGCCGTACTGCACGTCACCATACTTATTTTGAAATGCTGGGTAACTTCTCCTTCGGCGATTATTTCAAAAAAGAAATTATTCCCTGGAGCTGGGAATTCCTCACTAAAGAATTAGAATTACCTGCTGATAAATTATGGATTACCATCCATACCGAAGACGACGAAGCTTTTGAACTGTGGAAAAGCGTAGGCGTTCCTGAAGAACGTATCGTACGTCTGGCTGATAACTGGTGGGAAATCGGCAGCGGCCCCTGCGGTCCTGATAGTGAAATTCACATCGACCTGGGACCTGAACGTGGCTGTGGTAAACCGACCTGCGGACCTGGCTGCGATTGCGACCGTTTCCTCGAATTGTGGAACCTGGTATTTACTCAATTCAACCAAATGCCCGACGGTACTTATCCGCCGCTGAAAAATAAAAACATCGATACCGGTGCCGGTCTGGAACGTTTAGCCAGCGTTATCCAAGGCAAACCTTCCAACTTTGAAACAGATTTGATTTTCCCGATTATCGAATATGCTTGCAAAACTGCCGGTGTTGAATATGGTAAAGATGCTAATACCGACGTATCTTTGAAAGTTATCGCTGACCATGCCCGTAGCATGACCTTTATGATTGGCGATGGTATTTTGCCGTCCAATGAAGGCCGCGGTTATGTTCTGCGCCGCATCCTGCGTCGTGCAGTACGTCATGGTCGTCTTTTGGGTATTACTGATAAATTCTTGGCTGGTGCTGTAGATGTTGTTATCGGTATGTTCGGTCACGTTTATACCAACTTAGCAGAAAAACGCGAATATATCCAAAAAGTTATCGATATGGAAGAAACTAGCTTCCTGCGTACCTTAAAACAAGGCAGCGAACTTTTAAATGATGAAATCGCTAAATTAAAAGCTGCCGGTAAAACCGAATTAGACGGTGCTACTGCTTTTAAACTGAACGATACTTTCGGTTTCCCGTGGGAATTGACTGAAGAAATTCTGGAAGAACAAGGCCTGACTTTAGATAAAGCTGGTTTTGATGCAGCTTTGGAAGTTCAACGTCAAATGGCACGTGATGCCCGCAACGATAAAGAAGGTCGTCCTGTTGTTTATAACACTAACGGTATTACCGTTGCTGACCTGAAAGTTGACGAAGATGCTACTAATGGCACTATCGTGAAAATGTATCCTGCTCATGATGCACAACCTATTGAAAATGCTGCAGATGGCACTGAAGTTGCTGTAATCTGCGACGTTACTGCTTTCCATGCTGAAGGCGGCGGTCAATTGGGTGATATCGGTACTATTACTGCTCCTACCGGTAAAATCGATGTTACCGTAACTAAAAAACTGCCTGATGGTGCAGTAATCATGATTGGTAATGTTGTTGAAGGTACTATTGCAGTTGGCGAAGCTGTAACCTTCACTGTTGATAAAGCTCGCAAATTAGATATTGCTCGTAACCATACTGCAACTCACTTGCTGCATGCGGCTTTAAAACAAGTTCTGGGCGGTCATGTTAACCAAGCAGGCAGCTATGTAGGTCCGGATCGTCTGCGTTTTGACTTCTCTCACTTCTCCCAAGTAACTGAAGCTGAACTGCAAGAGGTTGAAGCAATCGTTAATGAACAAATCCTGGCAAGCAAGGCTGTTAATATTGAAGAACTGCCTATCGAAGAAGCTAAGAAGAAAGGTGCAACTGCACTCTTCGGCGAAAAATATGGCAATATCGTACGCGTTGTAACCGTTCCCGAATTCTCCATGGAATTCTGCGGTGGTAGCCATGTAGATAATACTGCACAAATCGGTATGTTCAAAATTGTCAGCGAAGGCAGTAGCGGTGCCGGCGTACGTCGTATCGAAGCTGTAACCGGTCATGGTGCTGTTGCTCACGTTAAAGCAACCGAGGATATGGTTAAAGGTTTAGCTGCAAGCCTGAAATGCCGTGTAGCAGATGTTCCTGCACGTCTGGACGCTCTGCATGCTGAACTGAAAGCTGCACAAAAGAAAGCTGATGAGCTGGCTGCAGAAATCGCTAAAGCTCAAGTTTCTGATGTTGCAGACCAAGTACAAGAAATCAAAGGCGTACCTGTGCTGGTACAAAAAGTAAATGCTGACAGCATCGATGCTCTGCGTAATCTGGGTGACCAAATGCGTGATAAAGTAGGCGGCGTAATTGTTCTGGCTGCTGTTATCGGTGAAAAAGTAAGCATTCTTACTATGGCTACTAAAGATGCTGTTGCTAGTGGTGCACATTCCGGCAATATCGTTAAAGCAGTTGCGAAACTGTGTGGCGGTGGCGGCGGTGGTCGTCCGGATATGGCACAAGCCGGTGCAAAAGATGTAGCTAAAGTTGAAGAAGCTTTGGCTGCAGCTCCTGCTATTATCGAAGGTATGTTGAAATAATTAAAAATATTTTGTAAGACACCTCTGGTGTTGAAATGTAGCCATAATTGGGATACGTTTCTTAACTAGGAGAAGTTTATGGATGCCATTCTGTTATTTTACAGGTGGCATCCATTTTGCTTATAAAAATAATTCAACCTATTAGCGTAGTTATTTCCCTGAAATAGGTGGAAATATTGTAAAGGAATACAAGCAAATATCAGATTTGCTGATTTCAAGATAGTATGTAGAGGTGAAAAATCCCTTGCTGTGAGAAGAGATTTTAGTTTGTAGCTTGTTCGCTTAACTTTGTTGATGGTTGTTGTTTTTTCATCTGGAGTTTTGCCAAATATTTTCTTTTGTTCAATGCATATAGTGGGTTGTTTTTCTTGTATTTTCCATAAAGGACACAGATTCTCCACTGTAAAATTTACGCGGTATGTGTTAGAATATTACTATACAAGCCGAAAGGAGTGTTGCTTTATGAATGAAGTATCTCAAGAAACTATGATGTTTAAACGTCCGGAAGAACAACTGGATGTTGCAGAAACTATAAAAGAAGTATATGCTGCATTAGAAGCTAAGGGCTATAATCCTGTGGACCAGCTGGCAGGTTATCTTTTGAGTGGTGATCCTACTTATATCACCAGCTATGATGATGCTCGCACCAAGCTGCGCCGCCATGAGCGTTATGAGCTGATTGAAGCGATGGTTATTAATTACTTGCAGCAGATTCAGAAAAAATAACTAAATCACAAACACAAGGAGTTTGATGGAATGCGGAAAATGTCCCTGGATGTGGGCACTAGAACAATCGGTATCGCAGTCAGCGATTTGATGGGAATGATAGCCAATGGTGTAGAAACCATTCGACGTACAAGTGAAGAAAAAGATTATGAACGTATTGCTCAGTTGATTAAAGAGCATGAGGTGGATACTTTAGTTGTCGGTTATCCTAAGAATATGAACGGTACCATCGGTGAACGTGCACAAGCTTGTGAAGCGATGGCACATAAATTGGAAGATATGTTTCCTGAAGTTAAAGTTGTGCTTTGGGATGAACGTTTATCTACTGTAGCTGCTGAAAAAGTTTTGGTAGATGCGGATATGCGCCGCAATAAGCGTAAAAAAATTATCGATATGATGGCTGCGGTGGTTATTCTGCAGAATTATCTCGATAGTAAAGCTTTTAAAATTTGACAGACCAGCAGGCGATATTATACAATGATAGTAGTAATTTATTATTTTGGAAAGAGGTGCTCAAATGACAGAAAAAGATATTAAAAATGAAGAATTAGCAGCTATGCAAGAAGAAGCTGGCGAAGAAGTTGATGTAGTTGTATTGACTGATGAACAAGGCAATGAAAGCTACTTTATGGAAGAAATGGTTATTCCGTACGAAGGTAAAAACTTTGCTGTTCTGGTAAGCATCGACGATTGCTGCGAAGATGAAGACTGCGATTGCCATAATCATGAAGAGGATGATGAAGATTACTGCATCATCGCCCGCATTGATTTTGACGAAAACGGCGAAGCTGTTTACGTAGGTCCTACTGACGAAGAATATGAAGCTGTTTCTGCACTGTATGATGATATGTGCGAGGACGAAGAAGAGTAAGCAATAAAAAATAACCGGACTTCGGTCCGGTATTTTTTTGTAAAACTGCAAATTATTCATTGTCACCTATAAGATGTAATTTGTAGTGTTAAATTGAACAAGGCGAGTGGTGAATAATTTTCGATGGATATAGAAAAAATCAAAAAAGTGTTCAAAGAAAAATGGTACTATTTTCTTTTGGCGGTAGTAGTAATTCCTTTACTGGGTTTTATGCTGATGCTGGGGATACGTGGCAATAATAAGGATTTTGCTGCAAGTGGTCAGCACCTCATCATGATTAAGGAAGGCATGACTACTGCTGATATTGCTACTCTTCTGCATGAGAAGAAGTTGGTCAAGGATCCAGAAGCGTTCCGTATGGAGGCCCGTTTTAAAAATTTGGCTGATAAGCTGCAGGCAGGACCGTATCAGATTGAAGGAGGCCTTAGCAATAGTCAGATTGTTGATGTTATGGTGAAGGGCCATATCAAGCAAATCCGTTTTACTGTACCAGAGGGATTTACTGTGGTTAAGACGGCGAAGAAGCTGGAGGCTGAGGGATTAGGTAAGGCAGATAAATTTATTGCCGCGGCGAAGGATTATGCTCCTTATGCCTATATGCAGACGGATAATCCGAATGTTTTATTCAAGGCAGAGGGTTTCATCTTCCCTGCAACTTATGACTTCCCTGTGGGCATCAGCGAGGAAGAGATGCTGAAAATCATGGTGGAGCAGTTCGATAAGAAAATGCAGGAATCAGGTGTAGCCAAAACTGTGCAGGAAAAGAATCTGAATATGCGTGATGTAGTGAATATGGCGGCCATGGTGGAGATGGAAGCCGTATTTCCTGAGGAACAGCCCCGTATTGCCGGCGTTTTTCTGAAGCGTGTCGCTATCGGGATGCCGATTCAGTCTGATACAACTATTCAATATATTTTAGGTGCACAAAAAGAAATCATTACTTTTGCTGATACTGAAATTCAAAATCCGTATAATACTTACCAAAATATGGGCCTGCCGCCAGGACCTATTGCTAGTCCGGGACTGAAAGCTATTCAAGCTGTATTGGCACCGGAGGATAATGAATATTTATATTTTGTGGCAGAAAAGGACGGACATCATCGTTTTACCAAGACCTATGAAGAACATTTACAGGCAATTAAAGATATAGGATAATTTTGGGGGTATTCAATGACTAGATTACAAGCAAAACCGGAGCTTTTGGCACCGGCAGGTAGCATGGAAAAGGGCAAGATGGCTCTTTTATATGGTGCTGATGCTATTTACCTCGGCGGTAAGTTATTTGGCTTGCGTGCCTTTGCTAATAATTTCGATTTAGCAGAGATTGCCGAGATGGCAGAGTATGCACATAAATTAGGTAAAAAGGTTTACGTTACCGTAAATATTTTTGCCCATAATGATGAAATTAATCAGCTGCCCGATTATTTACGTGGCTTGGAGGCGGCTAAAGTAGATGCACTCTTAATCAGTGATTTGGGCGTATGGATGACTGCTAGAGAAACAGTGCCGAATATGCCGTTACACGTAAGCACTCAGGCTAATACTACTAACTTCGCCGGTGTTCAGGCTTGGGAAAAGCTTGGTGCTGAGCGTGTCGTTTTAGCCCGCGAACTTTCGCTTAAGGAAATAGCAGAAATCAGCGACAAGACTAATGTGGAATTAGAGGCCTTTGTTCATGGTGCAATGTGTATTTCTTATTCCGGACGTTGTCTTTTGAGCAGTTATTTGACCGGTCGTGACGGTAATCGCGGTGCTTGCACTCAGGCTTGCCGTTGGGAATATAATATGTATAAGCTGGGCGAGCAGAAACGCCCTGGCGAATATTTTGACCTTGAGGAAGATGAGCATGGCACTTATGTTATGAACTCCAAGGATTTATGCTTAATCGAGTATCTGCCCGAGCTGATGCGCGCCGGTGTCTGCAGCTTGAAAATCGAAGGCCGTATGAAAAGCGTGCATTATGTAGCAACTGTTGTCAGTGTATATAGAAAAGCTATTGACAGTTGCTGGAAAGATATGGATAATTATAGTGTACCCGAATCTTGGATTACCGAATTGAACAAGGTGTCCCACCGTCAGTATACTACAGGTTTTGCCATCAGCAAGCCGGACCGTGATGCCCAAGTTTATACTAGCTCTAAATATGAGCAGACTCATGACTTTGTCGGTATCGTCCTCGGCTATGATGCTGCTACTAAGCGTGTAGCCTTTGAGCAACGCAATAATGTGAAGGCAGGAGAGCCTTTGGAATTGTTAATGCCTGATGGAGAAGTAATTCCTTTTGTTCTGCAGGAAATGCAAGATGAAGAAGGCAACGCAATTGACTGTGCGCCTCATGCACAGCAAAAATTTACGGCTTACAGTGAAAAAGAACTGTTGCCGTGCAGTTTATTGAGAAGAAAGGTTGTAGTAAAATAATGAGCGATAATGACCCTGGACCCCACAGTATGATTTACGCACAGGTTGAACCTGAGCGTATTGCCGACGTAAATTGGATTATGGAAGGCTATGAGCATTTGGCTATGGTGAGCACTGTAGATGGCAGTGCCGGCCTGATTAAGTTTTATGCCACCCCCGATACATATTTCGATACAATGGATATTTTAGAAAATATGCCATTTAAGGTAGAAATTGTTGAAAGTTTTGCCAATGAGTGGTAAAATATTTAGGTGATTCCTATCTTTAGGTAATTTTGTGGGAAAAGAGGCAGGATAATGACGCGAATCAATAGAGTTTTGGATGTTATGACCAAACTGAAGGTGGACTGTGTCATTATAAAAGATGTAACCACTATCCGCTATCTTACCGGCTTTACAGGTGATTCCAGCTTGTTCTTCTTTAACGGCAATGACGGTGTCCTGATTACCGACGGTCGTTATACTGAGCAGGCTAAGAATGAAATGAAGCTGTTTAAGGTAATGGAATATACTCCGGTAAACGGTAACAGCATCTGGGAGGCTGCGGCTAAGCTTGCTTTACAGGCAGGCGCTAATGTCATCGGCTTCGATGGTGCTAATTTCAGTTATGCTGATTATGTACTGCTACAGGAACTTGTAGGCGATGTATATATGCAGAGTGTAGATTTCAGCGAAATCCGTATGATTAAGGATAAAAAAGAGCTGGATTTACTGCTGAAGGCTGCCAGCATTGCTGATGAAGCATTTGTTAAATTACTGGAAGATATTGAACCAGGACGCACTGAACGTTCTTTAGCCGGACGTTTAGAGTATTATATGCGTGCTTTAGGTAGTGAGAAAACTTCTTTTGATACTATTGTTGCCAGCGGTGCCCGCAGTGCACTGCCCCATGGCATGGCATCAGATAAGGTTGTGGCAATAGGTGATTTTATCACCTTTGATTTCGGTGCTGTTTATAAAGGTTATCATTCTGATATGACACGCACCTTAGTATTAGGTATGGCAAATTCCTGGCATAAGGAAATATATACAATCGTTGAAGAAGCACAACTCAAGGGCTTGAAGGCTGCTCAGGCAGGTATGACAGGCAGAGAGTTGGACGCAGTTGTGCGTAAGGTTATCACTGATTGCGGCTATGGCGATTATTATGTACATGGCACGGGTCACGGCGTAGGCCTGGAGATTCATGAAATGCCTAATATCAATAAACGCGGAGATACTGTATTACAAACCGGTATGGTATTTTCCATTGAACCTGGTATATACATTCCCGGCAAAGGCGGGGTTCGTATAGAAGATACTGTTGTTTTGACTGAAGATGGCGCACGTGCTTTAAATGGTGTCAAAAAACAGCTTATTGAAATCGTTTAATTAATTAAAAAATAATAGGAGGGCTTCTAATGATTTCCACTAATGAATTCAAAACTAACGTAACCGTTACTATCGACGGCGATGCTTGGCAGGTAGTAGAGTTCCAACACGTAAAACCTGGTAAAGGTGCAGCTTTTGTTCGTGCAAAAATGCGTAACCTGTGCACCGGTGCTGTTGTAGAAAACACCTTCAACGCAGGTGTTCGTCTGCCGAAAGCTCATATTGACCGTCGCGAAATGCAATATCTGTATGAATCCGATGGTATGTATGTATTCATGGACAATGAAACCTACGAACAAACCGAACTGAGCAAAGAAACTCTGGGTTCTGCTCTGAACTTCCTGAAAGAAAACATGGATGTTAAAATCATGACTTTCGGTAACCGTGTATTGGGCGTAGATCTGCCGAACACTGTTGAACTGACCGTAGTTGAAACCGAACCCGGCATTAAAGGCGATACCGCTACCGGCGGCAGCAAAAACGCTACCATGGACACCGGCTATGTTGTAAAAGTTCCTCTGTTCATCAACGAAGGCGACGTTCTGGCTATCGATACCCGTACTGGTGATTATATCTCCCGTGCTTAATTTTTAATAGCTTATACAAGCAGCAATGTGTAATGCATTGCTGCTTTTTTGTGTGTGGAAGACATTACGGTTCGTTTTACGCACTGCCACTGCTCGGTACAAGAAGAGGCAAGCACGTTGAGCTAAAAGTTAGGTGTACTAACTTAGTTCGGTTGTAGAGTGGTGAGTAACATGATGGCAAAAAAATAAAGCCGATACATATCATAATGTATCGGCTGATTTTTTATTGAGCAATGATTTCTTTAGTGACGACGTTGTAGGCTATATCATTTTCGTGGGGTGTGCCGTTAACAACGACGTGACCGTGAAAGGCGGCAATTTTAGTTTTCCAGCAATAGGAGCCGCTGTCGGCGGTAATGTTTATATTATTATCGCTGAAATTAAGGTTACCGTTTACATAGGCAGTGCTGTCGGAGTGGTAAACATCAACTTTATCACATTTGAATTGCATACTGCCGAAGCCAAGGGAGATATTGCCCTGACCATGAACTTCCATGGAGTAGATGTGAACCTGAGTTGCATCACCGGTGATGGTTAAGGTAGTATCATGTACAGGGATTTGGACAAAAACGTTACCCTTTAAATCGTAGACACCGGCAATAGGGTTAAAGGTGCGGCTGTCGCTTTTAATAACGGGGTCTGCGGCGAAGCAGGTGGACACCATAGATAACAGAAGCAGAAGAGCTAAAAAGATTTTTTTCATATTATTACCTCATTGCAATGAAATAGATTTCTGCATTTTTATTTGTTTTTTAGACTTCTAAAATACATTTATTTTTAGTGTAACATTCATTATAGTATTTTTTTACGTATACTGCAAGCGTTATAGGAGAATTTTTTAAGAAATTTTGATGAAAAAAGAGGATTTTATAAAAAAGCATTGAATATAGATATGTGTGAAATAGCTGGCGGAGGATTAAATGAGCATGAACGGAGATTTTGAAAGTTTTAAAGAACAAGTACGCAGTGCCTCTGACATTGTGGAAGTAATTTCCAATTATGTTTCTCTAAAGAAACGAGGCCAGAATTATTGGGGTTGTTGTCCATTCCATGGCGAAAAGACACCGTCTTTTGCTGTGAATCCTGCTAAGAATATGTTTTACTGTTTCGGCTGTCATGAAGGCGGAGATATTTTCAAGTTTATTATGAAGATTGAAAACTGCGGTTTCGTTGATGCCTTAAAATTACTGGCAGGGAAATATGGCATTCCGGTGCCGGAAAAACAGAAGACTGCTGCGGAGATAAAAAGAGAGCAAAAAAAAGCACGTATTTATGATACGAATGAACTGGCGGCAAGATTTTTCAAAGCATGTCTTTTGCGTACGGAGCACGGAAAACCTGCATTGGCTTATTTGGCAGGAAGAGGGATTACCCAGGAAATTATCGAACGTTTTGGCATAGGATTTGCTTTAAACAATTTCGGAGCGTTGGTGTCATCCTTAGGGCGGCACAATTGCCCGCCTGAGCTGTTATATGAAGCCGGGCTGGTGGCACTTGGTGAGCGTAATTATTATGATAAGTTCCGCAACCGCGTAATGATTCCTATCAGAAATCCACGTGGACAGATAGTCGGCTTCGGTGGCAGGGTGCTTGATGATAGTACACCTAAGTACTTGAATACCAGCGAAACCGAATGGTTTAATAAAAGGCGTATTTTATTCGGCCTGGATGTAGCGTGGAAGGCTATTCGCAATAAAAAACAAGTTATTGTAGTAGAAGGCTACATGGATGCTATCAGTCTTCATGCGGCAGGCATTGATAATGTTGTTGCTTCCATGGGGACGGCCTTTGCCGAGGAACAGGCAAAGCTATTGAAACGCGCTGCTGAAGAGGTTGTGTTTTGTTATGATAGCGATAATGCCGGACGGCGGGCTTCTGTACGTGCAGTAAGCATTGCCCGTAATGCAGGTATTAAAACGGTACGTGTAGCTGGTGTTCCTGACGGCAAGGATCCTGATGAATTTGTACGGCATAGGGGCAAGGAGGCTTTTGCACAAGTCATTGCGTCTGCTGTAGAAGGTATTGAGTTTCAGATTGAAGAAACGATTTTACAAATAAATGTAACAAATTTAGCAGGAAAAGTTGATGCTGTGTCGAATATCATACCATTCCTTTTAGAATGTACAAGTGAAATCGAGGTTGCAGAGCATATCCGAAGATTGGCTCAACGCTTGACGATTGATGAGGCGTTGATTTTAGGAGAGTATCGGAAGGCCGCACGAAGCGGTAATAAGCAGTCGATGAATCAACATGTAAATGTACAGATTACGCAGAATGAAAGCATAAGCGTTGTGGAAAGAGCAGAGGAATTATTGCTGGCAGTGCTTATCGACACCCCTTCATTATGCGATAAATGTGCAGAAGCAGTACATTCACAAGGGTTTAGCAAGCCTGAACTGCTACAGATTTTCGATGCAATCTGTGATTTAGGAAACAATACTTCTATTGATAAATTAAATGATCTACTTGATCAGCCTGCTCAATCTGTGCTCGCCCGTATTATAACGCGGCAGCTGCCGGACGGCGATAAAAAGCAGATTATAGATGACTGTTTGTTACAGATTAAAAGAGCGGCGCTAGAGCAAGAGTATGAGAAGCATCGTTTGTTGGCAGACGAATATGAAAGGTCTAACGATGAACGGTTTATGAGTGAGTTAATGGAGAGTCAAAGGATAAAATATGAAATCAAAAAACTCTATGGAAAATAAAAAGAATATTGAAGGAGGGAACACTGTGGCTAACAATACTAAGTTGACTCAGGAGCAGCTTGATGCGCTGATTCAAAAGGGCAAGGCACAGAAAGGTGTTCTCACTTATCGTGACGTTATGGATGCCATCAATACATTGGACTCTGTATCTCCGAATTACATCGAGCATCTTTACGAAATCTTTATGAAAAAAGGTTTAGAAGTAGTGGATGATAATTCTTCCGATGATGATGTATTACCTATGCATGACGGTGACGATAACGATACTGAAGAAATCAGCGAAAGCGATTTGGCAAATATGTCTGTGCCGGAAGGTATCAGCATTGATGATCCTGTACGTATGTACCTGAAGGAAATCGGTCGTGTACCTCTGCTGGTAGGCGAAGATGAAATCAAGCTTGCTAAACGTATGGATAAGGGTCGTCAATCCGAACGCATTCTGCTGGGCAAAATGGCAACTTTAGATGCACCTGTATTCAACGGTACCGATAATACTGCTGAGCTGATTGAAAAAATTAAAGAATACATGAAGGACGAATGGCAGATTACCCAAATGCGTTCCGTTTTCCGTGTATTGCAACTGATAAAAAAACGTCAGGCAGAGGGTGTGGGTTATACTGCTGAAGATTATCCTGACCTGATTTTTGAATTCACTAAAGATGAACGTCTGCATCTGCAACGCCTGATGGTAGAACAAAAATGTTTAATCCGCGATTGCGAGAAGGTAGAAGTTAACCGTCCGACTAGCGATAAGGATGTACATAATCTGTATCAGCTGAAAGCTTTGTTGGACGAAATCAAAGCACGACTGGCTGACGGCCGTGAAAAAGATATGGATGTAGCCGAAGCTTATATGAATCTGGAAGAAGATTATGAAAAGCTGCTGAAGGCTGTTCGTAAACAAGGCAACGACGCTAAGAAATGTTTGTCCGAAGCTAACCTGCGTCTAGTAGTAAGCATTGCTAAACGTTATGTAGGACGCGGTATGCTGTTTTTGGATTTGATTCAAGAAGGTAACTTAGGCTTAATTAAAGCTGTAGAAAAATTTGACTACAACAAAGGCTTTAAATTCAGTACCTATGCAACCTGGTGGATTCGTCAGGCTATTACCCGTGCGATTGCCGATCAGGCACGTACCATTCGTATTCCTGTACATATGGTAGAAACTATTAATAAATTGATTCGTGTTTCCCGTCAGTTGCTGCAAGAGCTTGGTCGTGAACCGTTGCCGGAAGAAATTGCTAAGGAAATGGATACTACCGTAGATAGAGTACGCGAAATCATGAAAATCGCTCAAGAGCCTGTTTCTCTGGAAACTCCTATCGGTGAAGAAGAAGATTCTCATTTAGGCGATTTCATTGAAGACCACGATGCACCGGCACCTGCTGATGCTGCTTCCTTTACTTTGTTGCGTGAGCAGCTGGATGAAGTACTGGAAACTCTTACTTTGCGTGAGAAACGTGTGTTGGAATTGCGTTTCGGCTTAGAGGATGGTCGTTCCCGTACTTTGGAAGAAGTTGGTCAGCATTTTGGTGTTACTCGTGAACGTATCCGCCAAATCGAAGCTAAGGCTCTGCGTAAACTGCGTCATCCGAGTCGTAGCAAAAAACTCAAGGATTTCTTAGAGTAAGTATTGACAATATAGTTATTATTGTTATAAAATAATATTGTTTGGTATATGTATGGGCCTATAGCTCAGTGGTAGAGCCGCCGGCTCATAACCGGCTGGTCGTAGGTTCGAACCCTACTGGGCCCACCATTACTTTATATATTCGCCAATGTAAAAGAATAACTATTTGAGACAGTGAGGAAAGTTTCTTCACTGTCTTTTTTTGTTTATAATGACTTTATTATCTTCGGTGTTGATAGCACCGGAGATTTTTTATTTTATCGGTATTAAGAATGTGTTAAATCTTACTGCTAGCGGTATATAGTAAGTTCATAGAGGATTTTGAGTAAAAACTCGGAGTCTGTTTTTATATGCAGTCATATAAAATCTATAAGGAAAGTGATTGTACATTTTAATATAGTCGTTGTTATCAGTAAAAGTAGCATTGCAAATTTTGCAAAAAAATAAATGTTGAAATCTCGATTTTTTTGAGGCCACAACATTTATTTATAGAACCGTTTTTTATAGGGATTGAACCTAAGATATGTAAAGAGGCTTTTAGCCGAGGAGCAAACGGGTAGTTTTACTTGTTTTGTTGATATCACGAATATGTTAGATTTTACCAATGCAGGAAATTTATAATAACTTGAATCATAATTTCTTTTTCTTCTGGGCGTGATTCTGCAATCATAAGGGTGATGGCAACAAGGGCACTGTCGCTGATAATTTTATTACCATCGTTATATAGTGCGTTATTTTGGTTAAGAAAATACAAGAACAGAGCTGCTGCGATACGCTTGCAACCATCATTAAATGGATGGTCCTTTACTAAGAAATAGAGCAGGTTGGCTGCTTTTTCTTCTAGTGATGGATACGCATCCTGACCAAAGGCACTTTGATAAATGGCGGATAAAATACCCTCTAATTTTCCAGACTCTTTTTCTACACCGAATACGTCTGATGTTTGGCTGAATTTCATGCTTTTTATAAGCTTCATACATTCATCATATTTAAGTAGATAAGAGCATTCAGAACCTTCAGGTATAGCAACGCATTGATGATCATAAGCATCAAGCAGTTCTAAAGAACGTGAATACTCTTGAACAACTTTCAAAACATCTTCTGCATCAATACCAACAAGACCGCCTATAATATTAGATTGTATCTGCACTGTTTTATTTAACACAGCTAGACGTTTTTCATTTAGAGCATATCCATCTGTTAAATACTGCCTGAGGACATTGGTTGCCCACTTGCGGAAAAGAACGCCACGAGGAGACTTTACACGGTAGCCAACGGAGATAATTACATCAAGGTTATAGTAGTCTGTCTGATAAATTTTTCCATCACTGGCAGTATGTGCAAATTTTGCACATACTGATTTTTCTTCTAATTCGTTTTCTTTGAAGATATTACGAATATGTTTGGTTATAACAGAGCGTTCACGATTGAACAATTCGCCAATCTGTGCTTGTGTTAACCATACAGTATCTTCTTCTGGTGAAATATTAACTTCTAGTTCTAATTGCTCATCTTTAAAAGTCACAATGTTAGTCATTAGTAAAAATTCCTTTCCCAATTTTAAACGATAATAATTTATAACCGTTTCATTTCCATCTTTCCTTATAACGCCTTTGGTAAAAATAGCACTTTTTGAAAATCAAAATGGGTAAATTTTATAGAATTCGTTTTCGAATAGATTATCAGGTATTTTGTAGCATAGAATTTTCCTAGGTAATAAATTAAACAAATCAGCTGTAAGAGGTCACAATGGACTATTTTTACTCTGTTTTCAATGTGTGCAAGTTCATTTTACAATGAACTTTTTCTAATTCGTTAATATAATCCAGTCCAAATATTTCTATTTCCTCTAAAACCTTTTTGAATTTATCTCCCAATGGACTCAAACTATATTCAACACGAGGAGGAACTTCCGCATAAACTTTTCTTACAATAAGTTTATCTTTTTCAAGTTGACGTAGTTGTCTTGTTAAAACAGGTCGGCTAACTTCTGGTATGAGTTTTTCTAATTCATTGAACCGCTTTGTACCAGTACTTAGCTGATACAAGACAACAATCGCCCATTTTCCTTGTAAAACTTTTTGGGTCGTGGCAAAAGGACATTGTCCATAAATACTTTCCATATTATTCCTCCTGTAAAATCCTAAATAGTATTATATTTGTTACTATATATTATAAATATTCGTACTTGTAAAATCAATTCCTAATTATTAAAATATACGTAGGTCAAGAAAAAATTAAAAAAGGAGTGAAATATTATGAAGAAAGAAGCAATGAGTGTATTTAACACGTACAACGAGGCACTAAGCAAAGGAGATTTTGCAACGGTATTTGCAACAATGGCTGATGATATAAAATGGCATCAACCAGGCAATAATCCTCTTTCGGGTGTAGTGGTAGGAAAACAGGCTTTAGGCACACACTTAGGTAAATTTACCGAAAAAAGTAATGGTACATTCAAAGTTTTAACAAACTGGGTTTCCCATAACGATTGCTTTGTTGCAGCAAATGTTACTTTTGTTGCTGAACATAGCAATGAGGATAAGTTGAATATGAATGGAATTGATTTATTCAAAATAGAAGATGGCTTAATTAAAGAAGTTTGGCTGTTTTCTGCAGAGCAGGATATCGAAGATAATTTTTGGAAATAAACCTCTTTTTATTATCGCAAGTAAGCAATTATAAAACTGCTTTATGAGAGCAAGTAAATATGCCTATGACGGCAAAAAAGTCAAAAAGCAGATGTGTTTTTACTAAATATTGGGCGTGAAAGAACTCGAATGTTCTTCGTATAAAAAACATGGGCAGGATATTGTCCATTGAGGAGAGAATTCGTAAGACCTACTATTTTAGTAGGCTAGGTTCGTTAGTATTCCATAATCACCCGGCTTTAGCCGTGGGGAGTATGTTAAGTGATTATTTTATTTCTGTGGCTTTGATTAGCAGAGTCGCTATTTCCTTAGAAATATAAAAACTAAAAAAAAATAAAAAAAGTACTTGTCAAAGTAGAATTTTTATAGTATACTCATACAAGTAACAAACCTATTGGGGGCGTAGCTCAGCTGGGAGAGCACCTGCCTTGCAAGCAGGGGGTCAGGAGTTCGATTCTCCTCGTCTCCACCAATTGGAATTATGGCGCAGGTCGAAAGGCCTGCGTTTTTTGTTATGTCTGTAAGCTTAGATTTTGAAATAATTAAGAATTTTTATTAGGTACGTTTTTTGCTGCTCCTGGATGTGTTATAATAAAAAACGGAATAATTATTCCACGATAAAATCTGACTATCTATGAGGTATTATAAATGGAAGAAAATTGGTCTTTGGCAGAAGCCATTGCGTATTATAAAAACCAGGATGCACCACAGAATCAAGAGGCGTTGATTAATTTACTGCGTGAGGTGCAGGAGTATAATAATGGGATACTGCCGTTTACGGCTTTGCAGGAAATAGCTGAGGCTATGCCGCTGAAGATGAGCTTTTTAGAGGCCTTGATTAAGCGTTATCCAAGCTTACGTACGGAAAGCGCACCTCATATTCTGGAGGTATGTGGCGGTCCTAATTGTGCCCGCAATGGTTCGGCGGCCTTGTTAAAGTTTATTGCTGCGGAATATCAGGTGGAGTCCGGAGGTATCAGCAAGAAAGGAAAATTTTTCTATAAAATCGGCGGCTGTATGAAGCAGTGCGGCAAAGGTCCTAATGTAAAATGGGATGGTGTTATTTATAACGCTATGGATGGGGCTAAGCTAAAGCAGTTGATTGAAAAATAAGCGTGAGAGCAGTTATATTATAAAGTTTTGCTTTAAATGTAATTGCTCTTTCTTTATAAAAAGATGGTTGCGGTGTTTAAAAATCATCAAATTTTTACAAATTTATTGAATGCGTTATATAGGTTATTTAAAATTCTTCCTAGTATAAAGCAGGATTTTTTGATATAATTATTGAATAGAAAACAGAATAAAGTATATTAGTGGGAGGTCGTTGAAGTGACAGAATTAAAAAAATACAAACGTGTTATTTTAAAATTAAGCGGTGAAGCTTTGGCCGGCGAAAAAGGTTTCGGTATTGATCCGGAAGTTGTTTACGCTATGGCAAAACAAATCAAAGCAGTGCTGGAAAGCGGTGTAGAAGTGGCCATCGTTAATGGTGGCGGTAACTTCTGGCGCGGCCTGAGCGGTAGTAATAAAGGTATGGACCGTGCAACTGCCGATTACATGGGTATGTTGGCAACCGTTATGAACTCCTTAGCTTTGCAGGATGCTTTGGAAAATATTGATGTACCGACTCGTGTACAAACTGCTATTGAAATGCGCCAAATTGCTGAACCGTATATCCGCCGTCGTGCTATCCGTCATATGGAAAAAGAAAGAGTAGTGATTTTTGCTGCAGGCACCGGCAACCCGTACTTCTCCACTGATACCACTGCAGCTTTACGTGCAGCTGAAATCGAAGCAGATGCTATCCTGATGGGTAAAAAAGGTGTAGATGGTGTTTATGACAGCGACCCCGCTAAAAATCCTGACGCTAAGAAATTTGACGATCTCGATTATATCGAAGTTATTCAACGTCAGCTCAGCGTAATGGATTCTACTGCTATCAGCCTGTGCATGGATAATCATATTCCTATTGTTGTTTTCAATATTGATGATCCAAGTAATATTGTGCGCGCAGCTGCCGGCGAAAAAATTGGTACACTTGTAGGAGGAAAGAAATAATGGCAACAATTAGCGAAATTACTACTAATATGGAACAAAAAATGCACAAATCCGTAGATGCTCTGCGTGTGGATTTGGCAAGCCTGCGTGCAGGTCGTGCAACTCCGTCCTTGTTGGAAAAGGTTATGGTTGAGTATTATGGCACCCCGACCCCTGTAACCCAAGTTGCAAGCGTAACTGTTCCTGAACCGCGTATGATTGTTATTCAACCTTGGGAAAAATCTATCTTGAAAGATATTGAAAAAGCAATCATGAAATCCGATTTAGGCCTGAACCCGAACAGCGACGGCGTATGCATTCGTCTGAATCTGCCGCAGCTGACCGAAGAACGTCGTAAAGATTTGGTTAAGGTTGTACATAAAAAAGCTGAAGAATATCGCGTAGTTGTACGTAATCTGCGCCGTGATGCTAACGACGCTATTAAAAAAGCTGAAAAAGCTAAAGAGGTTACCGAGGACGAAGCTAAAAAGGGTACTGAACAAGTGCAAAAGCTGACCGACAAAATCATGAAAGATATTGACGGTATCGCTGCAAATAAAGAAAAAGAAGTTATGGAAGTATAATGGATATGCCTGATGTTTTGGCACTGCCGTTAGAGGAGGCTGCCAAGCGTTTAAATGCTGCCGGCTATGATTTCGAGGTGCAGAGCTTACTGCCGCCCCGTGATACTGAAGCTGATTTTGCCGGACAGCAAGTGCGTAAATATGTAGTTCGACAGCAAATGCTGTCTGCTAATAAATTAGTTCTTACCGTTGTGTATAGAGTAAGGAAGGAGGTGCAGAAGGATGGCTCTGAAAATTGATAAAGAAGCTTGCGTAGGCTGTGGTACTTGTGCTGCTACCTGCCCGGTTGGCGCTATTAAAGAAGTTGACGGCAAATACGAAATCGGTGAAGATTGCGTAGAATGCGGTGCTTGCGCTGCTAACTGCCCGGTTGGTGCTATCGAGTAATTTCAATATTGCAAAATCAGGAAGGCGGTCCTTGTTTAGGCAGGGGCCTGCCTCTCTTTGTTTATGCTTAGCGTAAATAATAGACTATTTTCTATAAGCATAGCTGAAGCTAGGCGAAAGGCTGGATTATTGTGTTTAAAGGCTTATTCCAAACGAGAAATAAAGCAAAAAATAATATTGTAATGGACACCAGCGAGCTGGATATGAATAATATTCCCCAACATATCGCCATTATTATGGATGGTAACGGACGTTGGGCTAAGGCTCAAGGCAAGGTGCGTACCTTCGGCCATCAGGCAGGTGCGGAAACCTTAAAGACTATTGTCAGAGCAGCTGATAAGCTAGGCGTAAAGGTTATCAGTGCGTATGCGTTTTCTACCGAAAATTGGAAACGTCCTGTTACGGAAGTCAATTTTATTATGGAGCTTTTGAGCCGTTATCTTACCAATGAAATTGATGAGTTTAACGAAAACAACGTACAGGTACGCTTTATCGGTTCTCGCGAAGGCTTGCCGGAGATTGTTAAGCAGAAAATGGATCATGCCATTGAAGCAACTAAAAACAATACCGGTATTATTCTGAATTTGGCAATAAACTACGGCGGTCAGGCAGAAATTCTTCATGCAGTACGTGCTATTGCACAAGAAGCTGCTCTTGGCCGATTAGCTGTAGACAAAATAGACAATGCTGTTGTAGAACAACATCTGTATACTAGCGGTTTGCCGGCACCGGATTTGCTTATTCGTCCCGGTGGCGATTTGCGTGTTAGTAATTTCCTCTTATGGCAGATTGCTTATGCAGAAATCTGGACTACAAAGGCTTATTGGCCCGATTTTACTCCCGAGCATCTTGTGGATGCGATTTTGGCTTACCAAGGAAGAGAACGGCGTTTTGGCGGGCTGATTGAAGATAAAAAATAATTACCGTCCGTAGTGTACGGATGTGTAGAAATTAGGTGTAAAGAAATATGTTAACTCGTATTATTACAGGTATTATCGGTATTGCGGCGGCAGTAGCGATTATTACTGTCGGCGGCTGGCTGTTTGCAGGTGTTGTTTGGCTGTTGGCGGCTATCGGCTGGTATGAATATCATAAAATGGCCGAATCCAAAGGCTACCATGTTTATCCGCTGACCTCCGGCTTAGGTAGTATGTTGCTAGTGGCAACAGCCGGCATTTGTTATTACGCTGAGCTGAATTCCTTGTATACTGTGGCTTTCATGACATTGATAACAGTATTGTTCTTTATTTTTAATGCTGTTGAGGGCTTGTGGCGTCATTGTAACTGTGGTGATAATAATTGGCTGGCTAATACAGCTCTGTCTACTTGGGCAATGCTGTATACAGGTCTGCTGTTTGCACATATCATTATCCTGCGTGCCGTTGATTTCGGACCTCATGTTGATTTAGGTTTCCGCCTGTTTGAATCTGGAGAAATCTGTCTGTGGGTAGTGCTTTTGGGCACTTGGGCCAGTGATACCTTTGCGTATTTCGTAGGTCGTGCTGTGGGCAAAACTCCGTTCTGCAGCGTCAGCCCGAAAAAGTCCTTTGAAGGTGCCGTAGGCGGTTTTGTAGGTTGTTTTTTAGTAGTATTCTTCCTGTCTAATAAATTTATGGAGCTGAATTTATGGCAGGCAGTAATCATTGCTTTGGCAGTTGCTGTAGCAGCACCGATTGGCGATTTAATCGAGTCCATTATCAAGCGTTCATTTGATATTAAGGATTCCGGTAAGATTTTCCCCGGTCACGGCGGTGTATTGGACCGTTTCGATAGCCTGCTCTTTACTGCACCTGTTGTATATTATATGCTGTTAATTACTTCAGCAATTTTTGGTTAAAGGAGTATATTCCATGAAAAATATTTCTCTTTTAGGCAGTACTGGTTCTATCGGCCGTCAGACTTTAGAGGTTGTGGCCGCTAATCCTGATAAACTGAAAATTCGTGCTATAGCTGCACATACTAGCGATGAGCTTTTAGAAGAACAGATTAAAATGTGTCAGCCTGATATTGCAGTACTTTCTGATAAAGAGGCTGCGGCACGTCTGTGTAAACGTTATCATGGCAAAACCGAGATTTTAGCAGGCGAGGAAGGCTTATTGGCAGCAGCTACATATGATGGTGCCGATACTGTTCTTGCTTCTATGGTAGGCTATGCCGGCCTGCGTCCGACCATGGCTGCTATTGAGTGCGGCAAGGATATTGCCTTGGCTAATAAAGAAACCTTGGTTGCTGCAGGCAGCTTGGTTATGCAGGCAGTTGCAGAGCATAAGGTAAGTTTGACTCCTGTGGATAGCGAGCATAGTGCGATTTTCCAATCTCTGCGTGGGGGCAAGGAAAACGAGGTTAAGCGTTTGCTGATTACTGCTTCCGGCGGTCCCTTCCGCGGCAAAAAGCGCAGCGAATTAGAAAATGTTACTTTGGCTCAATGTCTGAACCATCCTAACTGGAGCATGGGCCGAAAAATTACTGTAGATTCTTCTACCCTGGCTAACAAGGGGTTAGAGGTTATTGAAGCACATTGGCTTTTTAATATGCCTTATGATAAGATTGATGTAGTTGTACATCCTCAAAGCATCGTTCACAGTTTAGTAGAATTTTGTGACGGTAGTGTTATTGCCCAATTGGGTGAGCCTGATATGCGTCTGCCGATTCAATATGCTTTAAGCTGGCCGGAACGCTTTGATTACACCTTTGAACAATTGGATTTGGTAAAAGCAGGTACGCTGACATTTGAAGAGCCTGATACCGAAGCTTTTCCGTCTTTGAAGATTGCTGTGGAATGCGGTAAAGCAGGTGGTACTCTGCCTTGTGTTTTCAATGCAGCCAACGAAGAAGCTGTATACGCATTCTTAGCGGATAAAATTAAATATCTTGATATTCCTTATATCACTGCCAAAGTTACAGAGCAGCATAAAAATATTCTGCAGCCATGTATCGAAGATATAGAAGTTGCTGATGCAGCGGCAAGAGCAGCGGCTAGGGATATCATTGCACATTTATAATGTTATGTGATTGAGGAGGCCGAATAGTGCTTACTATTTTATCAGCTATTTTTGTTTTTGGTGTACTGGTAACAGTGCATGAGTTTGGTCACTTTATTACAGCCAAACTTACAGGTATGCGTGTTGATGAATTTGCTATCGGCTTCGGTCCGAAGTTGTATCAGCAAAAGGATGGCGATACCTTATATAGCCTCAGGGCAATTCCTTTAGGCGGTTACAATAAGATTGCCGGTATGGATCCGGATGACCCTGTAGAGCCTGATTCTTTTAAATCTAAACCAATTCCGGCCCGTATGCTGGTTATTCTGGCAGGTGCTTTAATGAACTTCATTCTGCCTGTTATTTTGTTCAGCGGTATTTTTATGACCCAGGGCATGGAGCGTTTAGTAAATGAGCCTGTCTTAGGTACTGTTGTGGAAGAAATGGCCGCAGGTAAAGCAGGCTTAAAGGCCGGTGACCGAATCATTACCATTAACGGTAAAGAGGTTAAAGACTGGCGTTCCGTTGTTATTACTCTGCGTGATAACGGTACTAAAGAGGTTAAGCTGACTGCCGAAAGAAACGGCGTAGTGAAGGACTATATTATGCAGCCTGTTTTTGATGATAAGGCACAGCGCCCGTTAATCGGTATTTCTCCTAAATTTGAAAAGGAAAAATTAGGTGTCGGTGCTTCCGTTATCGAAGGCTTTAATTATACTAAATATATTCTTTTAGCTATGGTTGATGGCTTGAAAAATATTGTCCTTGGGAAAATGTCCGGTGATATTTCCGGTCCCATCGGCGTAGCCCAGATGGCAGGTCAAGTTGCGCAAGAGGGTATGTTGCCCCTAATCAGCTTTGTAGCCTTTTTAAGTATTAACCTGGGTGTTATTAATCTTCTGCCGTTGCCGGCACTGGATGGCGGTCATTTTGTTCTACTGGTATTAGAAGGTCTGCGTGGCAAGCCTTTAGGCAGTAAGGCAATGAATAATATTCAAATGGCAGGTGTCATTTTAATTTTGGCAGTTACCGTTTTAACTACTTTAAAAGATATTACACGTTAAGAGGTGAATATTTGTGGCAGAACGTAGAAAAACACGTCAATTAAATGTTGGTGGAGTATTAATCGGTGGAAATGCACCTATTGCCGTACAATCTATGACTAATACTCATACTGATGATGCTGAAGCTACTTTAGCCCAAATCAGAAAACTGGCTGCTGCAGGCTGCGATATTATTCGCTGTGCAGTTCCTGATATGGCAGCGGCGGAGGGTCTGAAAACCATCTGCAAGGAAAGCCCGATTCCTGTAATTGCTGATATCCATTTTGACTATAAACTGGCTCTGGCTGCTATTGCCGCAGGTGTGGACGGATTGCGTCTGAACCCGGGCAATATCGGCAGTACCGAGAAGGTAAGAGCTGTTGTTGAAGCCGCCAAAGAGCGCAATATTCCTATTCGTATCGGCGTTAATGCTGGTTCCTTGCCGAAGGATTTATTAGAAAAATATGGCCATCCTACTGCTGAAGCTTTGGTAGAAGCAGCATGGCGTCATATCCATATTTTAGAGGATATGGATTACCGTAATATCAAAGTCTCTTTGAAAGCACATGACGTGCCTTTGACTATAGCAGCTTATCGTCTGTTGGCTTCTCAATGTGATTATCCGCTGCATGTGGGCATTACTGAAGCAGGTACCGTAAACAGTGGCATTATTAAATCTGCTGTAGGTATCGGTGCTTTATTAGCTGAGGGTATCGGTGATACAATCCGCGTTTCACTGACCGGTGATCCTGTTAATGAGGTCAAGGTTGCTTATGATATTTTGAAGGCTTTGGGTTTGCGTGAATATGGTCCTACTTTAATCAGTTGCCCGACCTGCGGTCGTACCCGTATCAATCTGGAAAAATTAGCTTTAGAAGTTGAGCGTCGGTTGGCTGATATTACCGAACCGATTACTGTTGCTGTTATGGGCTGTGTTGTTAATGGTCCTGGTGAAGCACGTGAAGCTGATGTAGGCTTGGCCGGCGGTATCGGCGAAGGCCTTATTTTCCGCAAGGGCGTAATTTTACGCAAGGTTCCTGAAAATCAATTAGTTGATGAACTTTTCATTGAAATAGAAAAAATTTTGTCAGAGAGGAAGGATTCCCTATAATGAGAGTTTCTAAAATGTATGCACCTACTTTACGTGAGGTTCCGTCTGAAGCAGAAATTGCCAGCCATCAATTATTACTGCGAGCTGGCTTTATGCGTAAATCTACCAATGGTATGTATACCTATCTGCCTTTAGCTTGGCGTGTAATTAGAAAAATAGAAGCTATTATCCGTGAAGAAATGGAAGAAAAAGGTGCACAAGAAATTATGATGCCGATTATGCAGCCGGCAGAAATTTGGCAGGAAAGCGGTCGATGGGGTGCTTATGGTGCCGAAATGATCAGATTAAAAGATCGTCATGGTCATGAATACTGCCTTGGTCCTACTCACGAAGAAATGGTTACTACTGTTGTAAAAAGCGACGTACGTTCCTATCGTCAATTACCCTTGAACTTATTCCAAATTCAAGATAAATTCCGTGATGAACGTCGCCCGCGTTTCGGCTTGATGCGTAGCCGTGACTTCATCATGAAGGATGGTTATTCCTTTGACCGTGATGAAGCAGGTTTGGATGCTTCTTATCAAGCTATGTATGATGCTTATACCAATATCTTTAATCGCTGCGGTCTTAATTTCCGCCCTGTAGAAGCAGACAGCGGTGCTATCGGCGGTAACGGCAGTCATGAATTTATGGTATTGGCTGAAAGCGGCGAAGCAGAAATCGTTTACTGTTCTGAATGTGAATATGCTGCTGATATTGAAAAAGCAGAGTTGCATACTATCGAAGCTCCTGCTGAAGAAGAAAAAGCAGTAGAAAAAATTGCTACTCCGAACTGCAAAACCATTGAAGCGGTTTGCTCTTTCTTAAAGATTCCTGTAGATCACTCCATGAAGGCTGTTGCTTTCCAAAGCGAAAAAGGCTTAATCCTGTGCTTTGTTCGTGGTGATCACGAAGTAAATGAAATTAAAGTAGTGAATACTGTTGGCGTAACCGAAGTAGAAATGGCTGATCCCGAACTGTTAGCTAAATGCGGCACTGTAGGCGGTTATATGGGTCCTGTAGGCTTAGATGCGAAAAAGGTTATTATTGTTGTTGACCAAAGCGTTATGAAAATGCATAATGTTTGCTGCGGTGCTAACGAAGAAGGTTATCATTTGGTTAATGTTAATCCGGGACGTGATTTCACTCCGACTTTTGTTGCTGATATCCGTCTGATGGCTGAAGGCGATCCCTGCCCGCATTGTGGTGCACCGGTAAAAAAAGCTCGCGGTATCGAAGTAGGCCAAGTATTTAAATTGTTTACTAAATATAGCAAAGCTATGCATGCTACTTATTTGGATGAAAATGGTAAAGAACAACCGATGGTTATGGGTTGCTATGGTATCGGTGTAGGTCGTACCATGGCGGCTGCTGTTGAACAAAATAACGATAAAGATGGCATGATTTGGCCTGTAGCTATTGCTCCGTACGAAGTTTTAGTTGTACCTGTAAATGTAAAAGACGAAGCAAGCACTGCTAAAGCTGAAGAAATTTATGCTGCACTGCAAAAAGCAGGTGTTGAAACCGTTATTGATGACCGTAAAGAACGTCCTGGCGTAAAATTCAAAGACGCTGACTTGATCGGTTATCCTATCCGTGTAGTTGTTGGTCCGAAAACTTTGACTACCGGCGAACTGGAAGTAAAAATTCGCCGCAGTGGCGAAGTAAAAATGCTGCCTTTAGATAGCGATTACATTGCTACCATTAAGGAAATGCTGCAAAATCTGTAATTAAACAAGAGGTGAGGTGATGATCTTGTGGGATAATTTATCATGGATGACAATGAGTAATGAAATGAGCATGGTTATCCGCTTGGTCGTTGCCGCATTTCTCGGTGGAATAATCGGTATTGAGCGTGGTAGTGGCGATAGACCAGCAGGTTTCAGAACGCATATTCTGGTGTGTGTCGGCTCGGCATTATTCATGTTAGTGTCGTTATATGGCTTTGATGATGTCAATCCGATGACGGCACTGCAGGAAAGTGATATAGGACAGCGACGTGACTCTGCACGTATTGCAGCTCAGGTTGTTAGTGGTATAGGTTTCCTTGGTGCAGGTACTATCCTGCATGAGGGTTTGACTATCCGTGGCTTGACTACGGCAGCCAGCTTGTGGATTGTTTCTGCAATCGGCTTGGCGATAGGCAGTGGTATGTTTTTCTTGGGCTTTGTAGCCACAGGTATCACGATGATTACTTTGGTGACTTTCCATACTTGGGAAAAGCGTTTTGCTGCTAACAGTCGTAATGACCGTCGTTTTGTGCGCGTCATTACCTCTAACCGAACTGGTGCTATTACTGATATAACTAGCTATTTTTCCTTAAAGGGTGTACAGATAAAATCCTTGAATGTTAAAAATGATAAAGAAGAGGAGAAAATTATTATTGATTTTTATTTAAAAATCAGTAAAAAAGCTCCGGAAGATGTTATTTGGCTCAAGGGCTTAGAGGAAATTCAAGGTGTTATATCAGTTGAGAGCATAAAATAAAGAAATTTTGTTCTGATTTTTTGGAAAGGATTTAAGATGCAAACTAAATATTGCATTGTGCCAGATGAAAATAGATTTTTTGCGTTTTTGTCCGCTCAGTCTTTTTCCAGTGTTGAATTAATGCAGCTGCGGCTGATGCATATCAGTCAAATATGTGTTGATGAAACAACAAGTCAGTGGGAGGTTCATTTTACTAGTGCCGCACATCTGACAGAAAATGTGATTCAGGCGGTGGCAGAAAAATTTGCCACTGCTTTTTCTTTGCAAAAGGTGGATTTAATCTGCGATGGTGATGGCATCAAATGTCGTCTGCCGGAGCGTGAGGATAAGCCGGAGGTTATTGTGACTGGCTGTGATGGTGAACCATTGCCTGAAGATATTCCTTTACCGCCGGAACCGCCTGATGTAGAAATAGGTGGTGGAGTTGTAGAACCGCCTCCTTGTGAACCAGAAGAAAAAGACTCCGATTACGAAAAAGCGTACAATAATCTTTATGGTAAAAAGAAAGATGATGGTATGCTCTGGGGCAAGAAAATCAAAGGCCCTGTACGTACTATCGACAGTATTATAGAAGAAGAGAACCGTATTGTTATTGAGGGTACTTTTGTCAAAAGCTTGGATAAGGATGGCAATCTGCAAACATTTGTGGAGCATGAAATGCGCAACGGTGTTATCCTGCTGACATTTAATGTCAGTGATGATACGAATGGTATCTTTATCAAAATGCGCTTCGATAATCGCGATGGTAAGGAGCCGCGTAAGGAATGTAATGCCTTTAAGGATCTTTTAAAGCCGGGAATGCGTCTACGTATTCAGGGTAATGCTGCTCCTGATAGATTTGCCTTTGATGAAATGACCTTGATGCCGCATGGGATAATGAAGCTGAATGTAGAGCAGCGAATGGATAATGCGGCGGAAAAACGCGTTGAGCTGCATTGTCATACCAAGATGAGTAAGATGGACGGCTTAACGCCGATGGAGGATTTGGTTAAACAGGCTATCCGTTGGGGTCATAAGGCTTTGGCCATTACTGACCATGGTGTTGTTCAGGCCTTCCCGTTCTGCTTTGATGCCGCAGAGGGCAGTGATTTGAAGTTGATTTTCGGTATGGAGGGTTATTTAATTAGTGATCGTAAGCCCATCGCTACCGAAATAGATCAGGAAGCTGCCGAACCGGAGAAAAAATTACGCAGTAAAAAAATCCGCAGTCACCATATCATCATTTTGGCACAAAATGAAATCGGTCTGCGTAATTTATATAAATTAGTTACTATTAGTCATCTGCGTTATTTAAATAAGCGTCCGCTATTGCCGCGTCAGGTTATCGAGGAGCATCGCGAGGGACTATTGCTAGGTTCGGCCTGTGAAGCAGGTGAATTATATCAGGCTGTTCGTAGCGGTGCTAGTGATGCGGAACTGGAGGAAATCGCCAAGTTTTATGATTATCTGGAAATTCAGCCTACAGGTAATAATATGTTCCTGGTAAGGGAAAATATTTGTACCGTTGCCGAATTACAGGAGCATAATCGTAAAATTTATGAATTAGGCAAACGCTTAAATAAATTGACTGTTGCTACTTGTGACGTGCATTTCCTTAATCCTGAGGATGCACAGCTGCGTGCTATTTTGCAGGCAGGACAAAATTATAAAGATGCAGATTTACAGCCGCCGCTATATTTACATACGACGGAGGAGATGCTGGAGGAATTTGCTTATTTAGGCAAAGAGGCAGCGTATGAGGTAGTTGTTACCAATACGAATAAGATTGCCGATATGGTGGAACGCTTTAAACCGGTGCCGGATCGCGATCAGTTGTATTCACCGTTTATTCCCGGTGCAGAAGAGGCGGTGCGTGATTTATCCTATGCTAAAGCTCATGCTTGGTATGGTGAAAAGTTACCGCAAATCGTTGAGGACCGTTTGAAGATGGAGCTGGATGCCATTATCGGCCACGGTTTCTCCGTACTGTATTATATTGCTCATAAATTAGTAAAGCATTCTATTGATCGCGGTTATCTAGTAGGCTCCCGTGGTAGTGTAGGTTCATCCTTTGTTGCTACAATGCTGGATATTACTGAGGTAAATGCGTTAAAGCCGCATTATCGTTGTCCCCATTGTAAGCATAGTGAATTTTTCATGGAAAACGAAGTGGATTCGGGCTTTGACCTGCCGCCGAAGGATTGTCCTGAATGCGGTACCCGTATGATCCGCGACGGTCATGATATTCCGTTTGCTGTTTTCTTGGGCTTCCATGGTGATAAGGTTCCTGATATTGATTTGAACTTCTCCGGCGGTATCGACCCCGATGATCCGTCAGCAATGTCCGACCAATCTGTAGCCCATAAATATACAGAAGAACTGTTCGGTCGCGATAACGTGTGCCGTGCAGGTACAATTTCTACTATTGCAAATAAAACAGCAGTAGGATATATCCGTAAATATTATGAGGCTAAAGGTATTCATGTTCATCCTGCCCGTGTAGCTGCTTTAGTATCAGGATTTGCCGGTATCAAGAGAACTACAGGTCAGCATCCTGGTGGCATCATGGTAGTACCGCGTAATATGGATATTCATTATATTACCCCTATGAATCGTCCTGCCGATGATAAGGATGGCGATACTATTACTACTCACTATGATTATCACAGCATTAATGACCGTTTGGTTAAGCTGGATATTCTGGGTCATGATGATCCTATGGTCTTGAAAATGTTGGAGAAATATCTGCAAGAGGATGTGGATCCCAACTTTGACCCGAAAGCAATTCCCGTAGGTGATGAGGAAACAATGCGTATTTTCCAAAATACCACTTCCTTAGGTGTTACACCGGAGCAAATCGGTAGTGAGGTAGGCACTTTCGGTATTCCTGAATGCGGCACATCCTTTGTACGTCAGATGATTAAAGATGTACAGCCGAAAAACTTCAGTGAAGTAGTACGTGTTTCCGGTTATTCCCATGGTACTGATGTATGGTTGAATAATGCTCAGGACTTAATTAAAGAGGGTAAGCCTGTTGCTGAAACCATTTCTACTCGTGACGATATTATGACCCATTTAATCAGCAAGGGTGTGGACCCGAGCTTAGCATTTAAGACAATGGAGCATGTACGTAAGGGTAAGGCGGCTAAAAAGGGCTTAGAGCCGAAGATGTTAGAAGCTATGCAGGCAGCGAATATTCCTGAATGGTATATCAAATCCTGTGAAAAGGTACAATATCTGTTCCCGAAAGCCCATGCAGTAGCTTATGTATTGATGGCTTATCGTATTGCTTATTGTAAGGTACATTTCCCGAAGGAATTTTATGCTGCATACTTTACTGTACGTGCTAAGGATTTCGATTATGGTCATGTAGTCAAGGGCAAAAGCTATGTGAAGAACTTCATTAAGAATGTTTATCAGCAGGG
>Ed_p1__coassemble_1112_pt1 | contig 22704 bp, 19 predicted proteins | sample Ed_p1__metabat2_high_PE_006 | metagenome-assembled genome bin Ed_p1
CCTCCTGATAGGGGAGAAATAAAATGTTTTTGTAGTTCACACTAAATATTTTTTTTGTAAGTTGTGGACCATGTCCATATATTTTTGTTTACAGTTTATAAAATCTTTGCTTTCAAGCATTTTTAGACAAGGTAATAAATAAGTTTGCCAAAGCTCGGCATAGATTTCTTGATAATTAGTTTCTTGGTTAATTTTTGCGACGATTTGAGGAGCAAGCCGATAATATTCGTCAATCAAAGCTTGTCCGTCATTTTGCTGCAGAAGCCAATAATCACGGAATTTGCGGAAGGCATGAAGTTCATAGCAGTTATCTTCTTTACCCAAGGTGAGGCAGGTGGCAGTAGTAATAAAGCAACCTGATTTTTTGGTGCTTTGTAGCTTTTGTAATAATTTTTCCGCAGGCAGATAATTTTGCTTACTAGCTTTTTCCAGCCATTGCTTTGCTATAATTAAATCTTTCTTGACACCTTGACCTTCGGCATAATATTTACCGAGGGTAAATTGGGCTGTGGCATCACCTGAATCTGCAGCTTTTTTGTACCACGTTAAGGCTTCCTGTAAATTGCAGCTGACACCGGTACCGCTAGAGTAGCAAAAGGCAAGCATATTTTGCGCAGGCACATGGTTTTGCAAAGCAGCCTTTTTATACAAGTTGATAGCTTGGGTATAGCTTTGTTCAATACCAAGACCGTTAAAATAGCAGTCTGCTAAATAATATTGTGCATCGGCAAAGTTATGGGCAGCAGCTTCCTGGTAGTATTTTACAGCTTGCTCATGGTTTTTGGTAACGCCGGTGCCGTTATAATAGCAGTAGCCGAGATTAAAGAAAGCTTTGGCATAGCCTTGTTTGGCTGCTTCAAGGTAATAGCTGAAAGCTTTGGCATAGTCTTGTGCTACTCCTGTACCATCGTAATAGCAATTGCCTAAGCTGTTTAAGGCTTTCACAGAGCCAAGTTTAGCGGCCTCTTGGTAAAGCATAAATTTGCTTTGGGGCGTAGCAGAAGAAGCTTTTTGAAGCAGGCTGGTTATGTTCTTTGTTTTATGCAGCTGTTCAGTATCATTGTCATAAATAACACCTGTATTATGCTGCCAGATGATATATTTATTTAATTTTAATCGAGTATCTAGTTTACCGAAAAGAATATACGGCTCCTGCTCCTGACAAATTTTTTTGGATACTGCGCAGGTGCAGTGAATTAGAAGCTCCGTTGGTAGATGAATTTCTGCAGTGTAAATAAAAGCATGGATTTCAAGGGGCAGAATGTTGTTTTCAATATCGTATTTTTGTCGCAGAGGCTTGCATTGAGCCAAGGGCAGAACAGGGAGCTGTTCTAGACGTAAAGCGTATTGCTCTTGTGTTTCATTAGGCAGAGGCTGCCAGCAGATGATTTTTAAAGGGATATCATACTCATCAGTATGCAGATAGATGGAAGAGTAATCATAAACTGCTTGTTTATTGCTGACGCTTAAAGAGGCGAATAATTCTCCGTCAATAACATCACGTGTAGGAAAATTCTCAACAAAAAAATAAAGCGGTGTCTGTGGTAAGGCTAGTTTCTCTTTTTTATCTAGATGATGCTGTAACAGATGAATTTTACTATAACCATCATTTTTGCGCGTATCTAAAATTGCATAACCGATGTGGAGTGGCGGTAGCTTGGCAATACGTTCTTGATATTCAGCGTATGTTTCAAAAGTATCTTTTTCCCAGACTTCTTGAATTTTATGTGCTGTAGGAGTAAAGGAATCCAGCAGATTGAGGGGATTTTCTACAGTGGCAGCTAAGGCTTTACCGTTGTGAGCAGTTTTGGCAGTAAGATATTTTTGGGCGATTCCTAAATCTTCTGCTGCAAATTTATTTAAGCTATAAGTATGCTTACAGTATTCCATGCTGTACCAGATGGTGATTTCAACAAGATTATTGCGTGCGGCAATAATCATATCTTCTGATATCTTCTGTGGTTCGATGGAATGCACTACTTTATTGCTATAACGACGTGTCTGATGAAATAATTCACTACGAGTAGTATCTAAAATATCTTTATCATTTAAGTAATTGATGCCGTAAAAAAGACTTTGGTCATCCGGTGCACCTAAAGTAAAAACAAGATATTCTAAAATCTGGCGTATTTTGAGCATAATCAAGCTATTGTCCGTAGCTTGCTCTACTTGCGAACATTTATCCCATAAAATGGGAAAATCGTATTTTAAGAAGGTAAATCGTGACATAGTATCACCCCTGAAATTATATTGCATAATTTAGTGCTTAATATAATTATTATACTCTGTTTAATTATAAAATACCATAAATGAAAAATATTCATTGGCGTTATAAGTGCTATAGAATATATGTTATAATATGGGTAAAAGTATTTTTAGACGTTAATGATAGCTGGATGGGGGAGAAATTTATGGCTTATCAGGAAACAATAAAAACTGTCGATAAAATGCGGGCGTATTTGCGTGACTTTTTTGTCTATGGCTATAAATGTCAGGATGATTTTGAAGAGGATAGTAGCCGTACTTATGACAATGAACGTAAGCGTATCGACAATTGGTTGAATGGCTATATGCAATCCAAGCGTGATGTAAATGGCAAAATGAAAAGATTTATATCTTTTGATAGCCGCAGAATTAAAAATAACCCTTTGCATAGAATATGGAAAATAAAAAGCTTTACGGATACTTATATTATGTTACATTTTTATATTTTAGATATTCTTGCCGATGGGAAAAAAAGGGATTCTAATACAATCGTTGATGCTATCAGAGAAAATTATTTAAAATATTTTGCACCTGCTGAAATCGTCAGAGAAGAAAAAATCGGTAAATTAGATGCTGATGGTAAGCCTGTTGTAAAAAAAAGCATTGATTATGATTATAAAGGCTTCAGTGAGGCTAATATCAGAAAGCGCTTAGATGAATATGTTGAATTAGGCTTATTACAAAAAGAACTGGGTTCACGTAATAAGGCGATGTATTTTTGCAGCCCGGATAAGATTGATTTAAAGCAATGGCGTAATGCTTTAGACTTTTTTTCGGAAGTAAAGTCTTTAGGTGTTATCGGCAGCTTTTTATTAGAGCGGCAGACAGACGAAATGCCTTTACATAATGGCTTGAGTTTTAAACATCGCTATATTATGCATACCTTGGAAAGTGATATTTTGGCTAATATCTGTCAGGCGATTACTGATAAATGTACCTTGAAAATTACTGCGAATGAGCGTGGCTATGATTGTACGGAAATAGTAGTTCCGATAAAGATTTCTATTGGTACACAGACAGGCAGACGTTATTTGAATGCATGGCGTTTGGCTGATGGTCATGATGGTGATCAAGGCATACGTTCTTTCCGTCTGGATTATATTGAAGAGCTGGAGCAGTTGGAAAAGTGTGCTGATTACGATACTTATCAGCATTTAATAGAAGCGGCTCTGCCACATATCTGGGGCGTTTCCATGGGTGGTAAATGTGTAGATCCACGTAAGAAACATCTGGAGCACGTCGAGCTGATTTTGCATATTTCTGAAGCTGAGGCAGATGTAAAACATTCCTTGGAGCGTGAAAAGCATGGCGGTACTATAAAATATTTAGGGGAAGAGCGTTATAGTTTTACTATTGATGTGTATGATTCCGGAGAAATGCTGCCGTGGATAAGAAATTTTATCGGTAATATCGAAAGCTTTCATAGTGATAATAAGTGCATTGAAGAACGTTTTTGGAATGATATTACTACAACCATGCAGATGTACGAGGTAATACCGCAAAGGGAAGAGGGTGAGCAGGATGGGGCGCAAAAAGAATACGAATAATAAGAAGAATACTAATATACAAAATGAAATTTTTCATGAGATTTACGGTAAATATTTTCAAAGTGTCGCCGAAATTTTAAAATTAGCTATAGATAAGAAATTAGATAAGAAAAAAATTAATAATATCAGTACTAATGTTATTGGTTTTTGTGCGACAGAGATTAGTATTCCTGATAAGTTGAAGGAGAATAAGTGGAAATTGTTATTATCGGATTATACTACACCGATAAAACATGAACCAACTATGCCTTTGACTATTTTAGAAAAACGTTGGCTTAAGACGGTGTTAAATGATCGACGTTTACGTTTATTTATGGAAGATAAAGCTATTGCAGAAGCAAATCGTGATTTAGCGGACGTAGAGCCGTTGTTTGCAGAAAAGGATATGGTATTTTTCGATCGTTATAATGATGGCGATGATTTTACTGATGAACAATATATTAAAAAATTTCGCTTGTTAATGCAGGCTGTGGAAACAAAGCATAAAGTGCATATTGTGTATCAAGAGCAGTCAGGTGATGCTAAAATATGTCCGGATGTCGTACCTGTGAATTTGGAATACTCCTTGCGTGATGACCGTTTTCGTTTGCAATGTATCTATAAGGAGGAGTATCTTAATTTAGATTTACAGAATATTAATATTGTTAATTCTAGCGATTTTATAACGACCGATGAGCGATGTTTTATTTCACCTAAGCTTGAGCATCTAGAAATTTTGGTTAAAAATGAACGTAATACTTTGGAACGTATTTTATTTCATTTTGCAGATTTAACTAAAGAAACTACTCGTTTGGATAAAGATAATTATCAATTGCAGATTTTTTATGATTTACGAGATGAACATGAGATTATCAGGCGTATTTTAAGTTTCGGTCCTACGATTAAGTTGCAAGGTCCTGGACGTTTTATTGTTTTAATTCAGGAGCAGTTAAAAAAACAATTACAATATCAGCAGCAAAGATAAATTTGCAACTTTTTTTGCGAGCTAAAAAGAATAGAATTAAGTATAATAAAAACATCAAGTGAACGTACAGAAAGTTCCTTGAAGAAGAATTATCTTACTATGGCGGAAAGATAATTCTTGCAGCAAATATTTTCACGGAGTATTTTCCATTACTTCCTAGGAACGCTGTTGATTTATGTACATTCTTTACTGCGTGAAATTTATTTGTGGTGTTTTTCTTTTTCCTTTTTTTCTCCTTTCTTTTCAGTATGTGCAGAGCAGTCGCTTTCAACTTGTCAAGCTTGCTCTGCATATATGCGGCAATGAACAGCTCCTGCATACATCAGGGGCTGTTTTTTAGTATTTTTAGCAAAAAAATAAAAGCCGGGTTAAGTTCCCGACTCTTATAGGTGCACCTTTGCCAATCTATCATTGCGTAAGATTTAGTGATATAGAATATGGAAAGAGTATAAAAGATAAAAAATAAGAATAATTGCGGCAATAAAAAGTAATTTATAATTATTGTCCATAGTAGTGTTGTTAATAGAAAACAACTCCTTTCAGTATAAGTGCACCTTTGCATTATATACTGTTTAGTGTTTGGAAATCAACATAATAAGTTTTAATAATTAGTGAAATATCCTTGTCATTAAAATAAATAGCTTTATGTAAATTAAATATATTATAGAATAATATGTATTAAATATAAAATAAATGTATAGGAGGAGAAAATGAAAAGCTTAGAGCAATATACCTTTAGAGATTTGTATAAGCAGTATGTATATTTGCATACTAGAAATAATTTTGCTAAATTGACATCTTTTTACCAGGGAACGGAGGAGGCGACAGGGGTTTTAGCTTATTGTTGTGCAGTGCATGAGCAAGGTTTGGTTTTTGAAATGCTCTGTTGTGCTTACTTGAATGAGCAGGAGAATAAACTGCACTTTTATTCTCTTAATCCGCAGGTATCAGTTAAATTCAGATGGGCAACAGTGCATACTGCACAAGCAATACTTCTACCTGAGGTGGTTGTACAGGATAGTATTTTAAAGTCGCTAGCAGCCGCTGTTTATCAGAGCTGTATTTATAATGAGGCTGTGGAAAAGACACGTTTTTTACTAGCCTTGGACCATTTGCGTGCCGTAGATAATCCTGATGTCGTGGAGGTTCACTTGGTGCATGGTGATGATGGCGATGAAAAATGTCACGTGCTGATTGAAAATATCAGTGAGATGAATTTAAGTGGTATTTTATTGGATGAGCCGCAGCAGGATTTAGGACTACATAAGGGTGATACATTGAATTTTTACTTGGTGAAAAATAAACAGGGGATTATGTGCATAGCTATGGTGTAAGTTGCTTTTGCTTGTTATTAAGTGATGTCTTTTTAGTATAAGAGATAAATAAATTTTGTTAGGTAAGTGGGCGTTTTTCCTGCTGAAAATAGGCTATTTCTTTCAGTCGATTATCGCTAGAATAATGATTTTTAGCGGATATTGTAAACTGCGTTACATTTTAACTGAAAATTTAAAATATATTGAGAAATTTACAATAAAAGCAGGAGAAACAGGAGATTTCATCGAAATGTTACCCATCTAAAAAATGCCAGACAAAAGGAGGATTTATCATGAAAGAATACACTGGTGATAAGATCAGAAACGTGGCCATTGTGGGTCATGGTGGAGCAGGAACCACGTCCGTAACCGAAGCCCTGCTGTACCGTAGCGGAGCTATCAGCAGAATGTGCAAGGTTGAAGACGGTGCTACCACCACTGACTATGAACCCGAGGAAATTAAGCGTAAGGTTTCCGTAAACGCTACTTTGGCACCTGTTGAATGGCGCGACACCAAGATTAACTTCATTGATACTCCCGGTTTTGCGGATTTCGTAGCAGAAGTAAAGGGTGCATTTAGAGCTGTTGACAGTGCATTGATCGTTGTTTGTGCTACTAGCGGTGTTCAAGTAGGCACAGAGCAGTGCTGGAAATTAGCTGAAGAAGCAGGCTTGCCGCGTATCATCTTCGTTAATAAGATGGATCGCGAAAATGCTGATTTCGACAGTATTCTTGATAACCTGCGTGGCAAATTCGGCAAGCATGTACTGCCGTTACAGCTGCCATTGGGCAAAGAAGATAACTTCCAGGGTATCATTGATTTGTATAAAATGAAAGCTTACCGTGCCAACGGTAACGGCTCCGATGAAATAGAAATTCCGGACGAGTATAAAGAAGCGGCTGCCATTGCTCACGAAAAAATGGTAGAGGCTGCTGTTGAAGCTGATGATGACTGCATGATGCGTTATCTCGATGGCGAAACCATCAGTGACGAAGAAATAATGAAATGTCTTATCAAAGGCATCCGCCAAGCAATTATCTACCCGATGCTGTGCGGTAGTGCCTACAAAGATATCGGCTTAGGCCGCGTAATGAATGCGATTATCGACTTCACTTATCCGTCCATTTTGAATGACTATATTGTTATGGATAAAGAAACAGGCGAAGAAGAAATTCGTGATGCCAACGCACCTATGGCTGCTTTGGTATTCAAGACAACCTCTGATCCTTTTGTTGGCCGTTTAAGTTATTTCCGTGTATTCTCCGGTTCCATTAAAGCAGACAGCGTAGTTTATAATTCCAGACGTGAGGAAGAAGAGCGTATTACTAACATCTTTACCATGCGTGGTAAAACTCAGATTCCGATGAAAGAAGTTGTAGCAGGTGATATCGGCGTAGTTGCTAAATTACAATTCACCAGCACCGGCGATACTCTCTGCGATAAGAATTCTGAAGTAGAGTTCCCGCCCATTAATTTCCCGCTGCCCATGTATACTAGAGCAATTTATCCAAAGAAGAAAGGCGACGAAGACAAGATTATGTCCGCACTCAATCGTTTGATGGATGAAGACCCGACTATTATCGTGACGAAGAACCCTGTAACTAAAGAAACCTTGATTAGCGGCATGGGTGATCAGCATATCGAAATTATTATGGAGCGTATGCTGCGTAAGTTCGGCGTTGAGGCAACTTTGAAGGCTCCGATTATTGAATATCGTGAGACTATCAGGGGGTCTGCTGAAGTCGAAGGCAAGCACAAGAAACAATCCGGCGGTCATGGCCAATATGGTCACGTTGTGATTAAGATGGAACCTCTGCCTCCAGGAGGCGGCTTCGAATTCGTTGATAAGATTTTCGGTGGCGCAGTGCCCCGTCAATATATCCCTGCTGTTGAAAAAGGTATGCGCGAGGCTATGGAGAAAGGTATTTTAGCTGGTTATCCTGTTGTGGATATGCGTATTACCCTGCTTGATGGTTCTTACCATACTGTTGACTCCTCTGAAATGGCATTTAAAACTGCTTCTAATATCGCCTTCAAGAAAGCAATGGAACAATGCAAGCCCGTACTGCTTGAGCCTATTTACAGCTTAAATGTAACCTGTGCTGATTCTATGATGGGTGATGTTATCGGCGATTTGAATCAAAAACGCGGTCGTATCCTTGGCATGCAAAGTGTGGAAGATGGCATGAGCGTTGTTACTGCCCAAGTTCCCTATGCAGAAATTACAGAATATGCTGTTGACCTGCGTGCTATCACTCAAGGTCAGGGCACCTTTGAAATGAAATTCGATCATTACGAAGATGTACCGACTAAGATGGCAGAAAAGATTATCGCTGAACATAAGCAGGCTTAATAAAAACTGAATAATGTAAAACAACCTGTCAAGTCTATTTGACAGGTTGTTTGATTTCTATGTTCACGTTGTAGTAAAAATAAACTAAGGTAATAGTTAGAGTAGCAGCTATAAAAAGGCCAAGGTATGTCCATGATTTTCACGAAACAATAACGCATACGACAAAATAAATGAGCAGTTGTGAAATGATATAAAAAATCTTTTTTACTACGGTAGCAATAGTTAGTATAGAGTACAAGTTAGTAACAATTTTCGCTAAAGGAAAAAAGTAGTTGCTTAACGCCCCTTTTCAGGAGAGTTATCACCTTAAAGATGACTGAGAAGTACTTGTGTAGACAATATAATATAGAAAGAAAAAATATATTGCTAGTTTAAATGATGTTATAGTATTATTTGGTTAGTGAATTTTAAGTTTTATATTTCAGAAAAAATGAAATATAAATAAGGAGTAAATAAGTGAAAGTTTATGTAAGTAAAGACGAATTAAAAACAGCGATTGCAACAGCTTATGCAAAGTATATTGTAGAATTCTCCGATATTCCTGAAATGTTAAAGAATAAAAGAAATAGTGAGGTAGATAGAACGCCTGCCGAAAATTTAGCGTATCAAGTTGGTTGGACAACTTTATTATTAAAATGGGAAAAAGATGATAAGCTAGGTTTGGAAGTAAAAACGCCTTCAGATAAGTTTAAGTGGAATCAATTAGGAGCACTTTATCAATGGTTTAATCAAGAATATAGTCATTTATCTTTGAAGGAACTTATGGATATGCTTGAGAAAAATATCGCAGCTATTTACGAAATGATAGATTCCATGAGTGAAGATGAATTATTTATACCTCATCAAAGAAAATGGGCAGATGAGGCTACCAAAACAGCGATTTGGGAGGTTTATAAATTTATTCATGTCAATACTGTTGCACCATTTGGCACCTTTAGAACAAAAATTAGAAAATGGAAGAAGTTGGAGCTACAATAATAGTATATTTGAGCTTCTAATAAGTGTGCAATAAAGAACTTTTCTAACTCAAGGGATGATTTTCGATGGATATTTTAGCAAGCTTACAAGATTTAGCAGATGCTGATTATAAAAAATTTCATAGTGGTCTGATACCGACGGTGCCACAGGAGAAGATTTTAGGCGTGCGTACGCCTGCTTTGCGTAAGTTACATGGTACTGCTGAGGCGGAAAGCTTTTTACGGTCCCTGCCTCATGTCTATTATGATGAAAATCAATTACACGCTATCTTGCTTTCGGATTTACCTGATTACGCTTTTTGCTTGCAGGCGTTGGAGCAGTTTTTACCTTATGTTGATAATTGGGCAACCTGCGATATTATCAAACCCAAAGTTTTACGTCATGATTTACAGAGGCTTTTGCCTTTTATTAAAAAATGCTTACATAGTGATGAAGAGTTTACTATACGCTGCGGTTTGAATTTGCTTATGAGCTATTATTTAGATACTGCGTTTACAAATGAATATTTAGAATGGGCGGTAGAGGTCAAGTCAGACAAGTATTATGTAAAAATGATGCAGGCTTGGTTTTTTGCTACGGCTCTGGCTAAGCAATATGATGCATCTGTGGTATATCTAAGGGAGCATAAATTATCTGCCTGGGTACAGCAGAAGACTATTCAGAAGGCTTGTGAGAGTTACCGTATTTCTAGCGAAGAAAAGGCTTATTTGCGTACTTTGCGTGATAAATAAACTTAAAGGGAATAGTGATATTTTTGCGTCATTAGATTGTGTTTATTGACTATTTCCTAGATAAAAGCTATAATAAAAGCAATAAAATAAAGAACCTTTGGGGCGAGGTGAAATTCCTCACCGGCAGTAAAAGTCTGCGAGCTGTTATACAGCACGAACCGGTGTGATTCCGGTACCGACAGTAAAGTCTGGATGTGAAAAGGTGATAAAGAAGCATTTTTCCGCACGGGGACCAAAAGGTTTTGTGCGGTTTTATTTTTATCCGGAAAGGATGCAGGTGAATAAGTATGACTGACGAAGAATATATGCAGCGTGCCCTAGAGCTTGCTGTAAAGGCTGAGGGCGATACCAGTCCTAATCCTATGGTTGGTTGTGTGATTGTTGATGATGAAGGCAATATTGCCGGCGAAGGCTATCACCATAAAGCAGGTGAGGCTCATGCAGAAGTCAATGCGTTGGCCGAGGCTAAGGATTTAGCCCGTGGTGCTACTGCTTATGTTACCTTGGAACCTTGTGCCCATTACGGACGTACGGGTCCCTGCTGTGTGGCTTTGGCTCGTGCAGGTATTAAAAAAGTCGTTATAGCCTGCACAGATCCTAATCCACAGGTTGCAGGAGAGGGCATTAATTATCTGCGTCTACAGGGCGTAGAGGTAGTAACAGGTATATGTGAAAAAGAAGCAAAGCGTCTTAATGAACGTTTCTTTACTTGGATTACTAAGAAAAGACCTTTTATCAGCGTAAAATACGCTATGACATTAGATGGTAAAATTGCTGCCTATACTGGTGATAGTAAATGGATTACCGGCGAGGCTGCACGTACTTATGCACATCGCCTGCGTCGTCAGCATGATGCGATTTTAGTGGGTATCGGTACTGTACAGGCAGATGATCCGGAGCTGAGTACTCGTTTGGTAAAAGGGACTAATCCTGTACGTGTAGTTTTAGATAGTCATCTGCATATTTCTTTAATGGCGAATGTGCTGAATCCTGTTGCTGATACTATTATTATTACTGGTTTGGATGCTGATCCTGTGAAAGCAGAAGCATTAAATTCTCTGCCTAACGTAGAGGTTGTACAGTTGCCGTTAAAAAACGGTCATCCGCCAATTCCTTTGGTTGTCGAAACATTGGCACAGCGTGGCTTGACTAGCCTTTTAGTTGAGGGCGGCAGTGAGATTCATGGCGCCTTTAAGGATGCGGATATGGCTGACAGAGTGTATGCTTTTATTGCGCCGAAGGTTTTGGGCGGACGCAATAGTTTTACTGCCGTAGGCGGTATCGGCAGTCCGTTGATTGAAACTGCTTGGCAGCTGCATGAAGTGGAATGTGAAAAACTTGGCGATGATTTCATGATTACAGGTTTAGTACACGAGGAGGTTTAAGCATGTTTACTGGCTTAGTTGCCGAGCTTGGCACCGTACAAGGTTTATTACGTCAAGGAGAATCCTATCATCTGACAGTACAGGCAAAAAAAGTACTGCAGAATTTGAAAATAGGCGATAGCGTTGCTGTGAATGGTGCTTGCTTAACTGTTGTAAAAATGACCGAGGATAGCTTTACTGCTGACGTAATGCCGGAAACAGTACGTCTGACTAATATCGGCAGTTTAAATGTAGGCGAAAGGGTAAATCTGGAGCGCACATTGCGTTTAATAGATGGCTTAGATGGTCATATTGTCAGCGGTCATATTGAAGGTCAGGGGACTATTGCTGCCCGTCGTATTGACGGTATTGCGATGGTCGTGACTATTGCAACAGAGCCTAAGCTGCTCAAATATATTATAAAAAAAGGCAGTATTGCTATTGATGGTATCAGCTTAACCGTCACCAATGTTAATGACAGCGGCTTTAGCGTTTCCTTGATTCCTCATACGGCTAAGGAAACAACGTTGGGCTTTAAGGATGTAGGGGACAGCGTTAATTTAGAAACAGATATTATCGGCAAGTATGTAGAGCATATGCTATCCTGGAATAAAAAGCATGGACAGCAGGAAAAAGAAGCTCCTGCCTTAGATAAAGCAACTCTGCTGGAAAATGGTTTTATGTAAACCGCAGCAGGAAATAATGAGGTGTAAATAATGGAAGAAAAATTTAAGTATAATACAATTGAAGAAGCTATTGCTGCTATTAAAGCCGGTAAAATGGTTCTTGTTACTGATGATGAAGACCGCGAAAACGAAGGCGATTTAATTATGGCAGCAGAGCTTTGCACTCCGGAAGCAATTAATTTTATGGCTAAGGAAGCACGTGGCTTAATTTGTATGCCGGCCTCTGGTGAGGTTATGGATAAATTGCAATTTGGTGCGATGGTAAGTAAGAATACTGATAACCACGAAACTGCTTTTTCCGTATCTATTGACCATGTTGATACTACTACCGGTATTTCTGCTTATGAGCGTGCTTATACTATGCAAAAATGTGCTGAAGAAAATGCGCAGCCCGGTGATTTCCGTCGTCCTGGTCACGTTTTCCCGCTCCGCGCACGTGAAGGCGGCGTTTTAGTACGTACAGGTCATACCGAAACTACTGTAGATTTGTGTCGTTTGGCAGGTCTGAAACCAGTAGGTATCTGCTGCGAAATTATGAATGATGATGGTCATATGGCTCGCACGCCTGATTTGATTGCTTTTGCGCAAAAGCATGATTTAGTGTTTATTACTGTGGCAGAGTTGGTTGCTTATCGTAAGGCACACGAAAAAATGATTCATCGTGTAGCAGAAGCTGCTTTGCCTACTAAATATGGCAATTTCCGCATTATTGCGTACGAAAATGATTTAGATGATTTGTGCCATGTAGCTATCGTAAAAGGCGATATTGCCGGTAAAAAAGATGTTCTGGTACGTGTGCATAGCGAGTGCTTGACTGGCGATGCTTTTGGTAGTCTGCGTTGTGATTGCGGCGACCAGTTGGCAACTGCATTGAAAATGATTGAAAAAGAAGGCTGCGGTGCTGTTGTTTATATGCGTCAGGAAGGCCGTGGTATTGGATTAGCTAATAAAATCCGTGCCTATGCTTTACAGGACCAGGGTTTAGATACTGTAGAAGCTAATGTACGCTTAGGTTTTGCTCCTGATTTGCGTGATTACGGCATGGGTGCACAAATTCTTGCTGATTTAGGGTTAACTAGTATTCGTTTAATTACTAACAATCCTGCTAAACGCATTGGTTTATCCGGATATGGTATTACTATTACTGACCGTGTACCTATCGTGATGGAAGCTAATCCGTATAATGAACATTATCTTGATGTTAAAGAAGAAAAAATGGGTCATGAATTGCATAACTGTGGCTGCTCCTGCGGTTGCAAACACTAAATAAGTTTTGGAGGATATAAAAATGAACGTATTAGAAGGTAAATTAACTGCAAAAGGTATGAAGGTGGCTATCGTTGTAGCCCGTTTTAATGAATTTATTACTAGCAAATTGTTGAGCGGCTGTTTAGATTGCTTGAAACGTCATGAAGCTGCTGACGAAGATTTGACTGTTGCCTGGGTTCCGGGTGCTTTTGAAATTCCAATGGCTGCTAAAAAATTAGCTGAGAGCGGCAAATATGATGCTGTTATCTGCCTCGGTGCTGTTATTCGTGGTGCAACTCCGCATTTTGATTATGTTTGTGCAGAAGCTTCTAAAGGCATTGCTCAAGTAAGCATGCAAACCGGTGTGCCTGTAGCTTTCGGCGTATTGACTACCGAAAACATTCAACAAGCGGTAGAGCGTGCCGGCACTAAAGCAGGCAACAAAGGTGTTGACTGTGCTATGACTGCTATGGAAATGGTTAACCTGTTCAAAGAAATGTAATTGTTAGGAACGGCTTATTAAGTTGCTTTTTAGCCGTTGCTGCTATATAATTAAGACGAAAGCAGAGTGCAGTAAGTCTGCTTGGTAAACAACGAGTAACAAGCCCGCTAGCAGTAGTTTAGTGGGCTTGTTTTTGTAAATAAGGTTTAAGAACGTGAGGTAATCTATTATGAACGATGTTTTAACTAAAGCAACTGCAGATGGTGTGCGTATTTATGCTTTAAGTACTACTAATCTGACTAGGGAAATCACTAAACAACATAAATGCTCCCATTTAGCAAGTGCTGCTTTGGGCAGAGCAATGAATGGCGCCCTGCTTCTGGCGGCGACTATGAAGGAAAATGAACGTATCAGTGTACGATTCAAAGGTGATGGCCCTATAGGTGAGGTCGTTGCGGATGCAGAGGGTAACTGTGTACGTGGTTATGTTGACAATCCGGATGTTTTTTTGCCGTTAAAAGATGATGGTAAATTGGATGTAGGTGGTGCTGTAGGTAAAGGTAATATCATTGTCACTCGTTATCTGCAAAATTCTGAACCGTTTACCGGTTATTGCGAATTAGCCGATGGCGAAATTGCTGACGATATTACCAAATATTTGTTTGAATCTGAACAAACTCCTAGTAGCGTAGCTTTGGGTGTTTTAGTAGATAAGGATGGCAATGTTACTGCTTCCGGTGGCTTCTTTATTCAAGCAATGCCTGGCTGTAGTGATGAAGTTTTGGAAAAATTAGAGCATAATGTTAATACAACTCCGTATGTCAGCCAATTGTTGGAAATCGGTTATACTCCTGAGAAGATTATTGAAATTTTAGGCCGTGATTTGGATGTTGATATTAAAGAAACTATTCCTGTGAAGTTCCAATGCCGTTGCAGCCGTCAACGCTTGATGGATGCTATAGGTTCTTTAGATGTTCATTCTTTAGAAGAGTTGGCACAGGATGAAGAAACAGAAGCACATTGCCAATTCTGTAATAATACTTATATTTACAGCAAAATGGAAATCGAAAAGCTGTTAGAAGCTAAAAAAGCAGCCCAAGCAGATGCTGCTAATGCTAATGAAGAAGTGAAAGAGCAAAAATAAACTTGACATTTAGAACTTTTGTTTGCTATAATTACGGTAATAAAAGTTATAGATTGGAGGATTATCAATGGACGCAGATAGAAAAAAAGCCTTAGAGATGGCTATGCAGCAGATTGAAAAGGATTTTGGTAAAGGTAGCATTATGAAATTAGGCGAAGCCAGTGCCAAAATGAATATAGAGGTTATTCCGACAGGTGCATTGTCTTTGGATATAGCGTTAGGTGTTGGTGGCATTCCCCGTGGCCGTGTCATTGAAATTTACGGTCCTGAATCTTCCGGTAAAACTACTGTTGCCCTGCATATGATTGCTGAAGCACAAAAGCTAGGTGGCTGTGCCGCCTTCATCGATGCGGAGCATGCATTGGATCCTGAATATGCACGTCATCTAGGCGTTGATATTGATGATTTGCTGATTTCTCAACCTGATAACGGCGAACAAGCTTTGGAAATTGCGGATGCTTTGGTACGCAGTGGTGCAATTGATATTATTGTTATTGACTCTGTTGCTGCCTTGGTTCCTCGTGCCGAAATTGAAGGCGAAATGGGCGATTCCCATGTAGGTCTACAGGCACGTCTGATGAGTCAGGCTCTGCGTAAATTGACAGGCTTGATTTCTAAATCTAAATGTGCGACTATTTTCATCAACCAAATTCGTGAAAAAGTCGGTGTTATGTTCGGTAGTCCGGAAACTACAACCGGTGGTCGTGCTTTGAAGTTCTATTCCACTATTCGTATGGATGTACGTCGTATTGATACCTTGAAAAACGGTAACGAAATGATTGGTAGCAGAACTCGTGTTAAGGTTGTTAAAAATAAAGTAGCACCGCCGTTTAAACAAGCAGAATTCGATATTATGTACGGCAAAGGTATTTCTCACGAAGGCTGTGTACTTGATCTTGGTGCTGAATTAGACATTATCAATAAGAGTGGTGCTTGGTATTCTTATGGTGATGTTCGTTTAGGTCAGGGTAAGGAAAAGGTTAAAGATTTCTTACATGATAATCCGGATATTACCCAGGAAATAGAAAAGAAAATCCGTGCTGCTACTATTGAGCAAAATGTTACTAAAGAAGAACCGGAGGCGCCGGTAGCAGATGTGGAAGCAATCTTCAAAGACGAAATCTAAGCAAGAGCCTTTTGCTAGTACACAACAAGCATATGACTGTGCACTTACACTGCTTTCCTATAAGGATTATAGCGAGCAGAAAATGTTTGAACGCTTATTAGAAAAAGGTGCTGATAAAGAGCAGGCGAACGAAGCTATTGCTAAATTAAAGTATTATGGCTTTTTAGATGAACAACGTTATGCACAACGTGTTTACGAAGGCTGGCTGATGAAACGCTATTATGGTCGTCAGCATTTGCAGGCAGAGTTGAATAAGCGTGCTATTAAGCAGGAGTATGTTAATGAGGTAATGGAACAGTTTACTGATGATGTAGAGGAAGAGCAGGCAGAAAATGCTGCTGCGCTATTTCTTCAACGTAATCGACGCAAGCTAGAAGCAGTAGATTGTGATTATAGAAAAATATATGCTGTAGCTGGTCGTTTCATGGCAGCGAGAGGATTCTCTTCCCGTTATATGCAGACGGTAGTACAAAAAATAAAAGAAGTAATGATAAAATGACATGTTTTATCTAATGGTCATAACTAGATAAACATTTTTAACTACATATGTGGTTTGAAACATGTTTTTACATAATGGTTGTTTTTATAGCGTTTCCAGTGGTCTGATATTTTTAGAAGTTGGTGGTGGAAAATATCCACATCTGCTCTCTACTGACTAGATTTTTAGAATCTTTGTCGGTAGGGGGCTTTCTTTTTAGGTTTATACTAGATTATAGAAGGCTAGTAAAATATTTCGCTAACTTTCAGCACTGAACAATATAGTGTGGATTTACAGCCTTATATTCACTAATGTATAAATTTATCATAAAGCAAAATTGTAAACATAGTAAAATGATTAACTCAAAAGTAAAGATTTAGGGCGGAAAAGGCACTAGAGAGATTCTAGACGCAACTTAAAAGTTGGAAAGTGGCAAGGGAGAATGTTTTACTAAATTAACCGAACAATAAATGTTATCAATAAAATGGAATTTTTCGTTTAATAATCTATTATATTGAAACGAATCAATCTGCATAGTATCTTAGTGCATATATCGAAAAACTTAAAAAGAAATTGAGCGTATACAAAAAAATTAAGGACGCATAATTTTTTCCGTGATTATAGCTTTTTACTATGGTAAATTTACTATAGTAAAAAGCTATTTTATTAAAGTATGGAGGAATAAAAATATGGAAAAATTAGTAAGTTATGAAAAGATGTCGAAAAAACAGCAAAAAATAGTCAATGCCTCCAAACGTGGTAGTTGGGGAAATGTGAACCCGATAACAAAGGTAAAAATTTCGGCCAAAGTTTATGATCGCAAGAAAAAACAAAGCTACATAGACTATGGCTATAGTTTCTGTGGCTTTGTCGTTGAGTGTTGCTAGGTGAAGAATATGAGTAAAAGTTTAAGTAAATGGGGTCGCTTTTTGGCGATGGTATTAAGACATAAGCCAGAAATTGTGAATATAAAAATAGATAAACATGGTTGGGCTTCAGTAGAAGAATTAATAGAAGCGTTTAACAAAATAGAAGTTTTCACTATGCCTATGTTGGAGCAAATTGTTGCCGATGATAGTAAGCAGCGTTTTGCTTTTAACGATAATAAAACACGAATAAGAGCTAATCAAGGTCATTCTATTAATGTCGATGTAGAACTTAAAGAAGTTGTACCACCGGAAATTTTATATCATGGAACGGGCGTTAAGTATGTTGCAAGTATTAATAGGCAGGGGCTTATTCCTAAACAACGATTGTATGTACATTTGTCAAAGAGTATTGAAGTAGCGTATAGTGTGGGCAAAAGGCATGGTGAACCATTTATATACGTAGTGCACACTGGTGATATGGCCAAAGCAGGATATAAATTTTATCTTTCGGAGAACGGTGTGTGGTTGACTAAATCTGTACCAAGAAAATTTTTACAAGAATGGAGGGGGTAATGAAATGAGAATATTATTACTTATGCGTGGTGTGCCTGGAAGTGGCAAGAGTACGTTTATCAAACAGCATAACTTGGAACCATATACATTGAGTGCAGATGCTTTAAGGTTATTATATTCTGCTCCCCAAATGAATAATGTAGGCAATTTGTGTATTAATCAACGTTTTGATAAGTTTGTTTGGCCTTGGATTATGCAAATACTAAAAGAGCGTATGCAACAAGGATGCTTTACGGTTATTGATGCTACTAATATTCGCAGTAGGGATATGAATATGTATAAAAAACTTGCGAATAAGTACAAATATCGTATTTATGCAGTTGATTTTACTGATATTGCACTTGAGGAAGCTAAAAAAAGAAATTTGCAGCGAGAAGACTATAAACAGGTTTCTGAAAAGGTTATTGATAGAATGTATGCTCAACTAGCTGCTAATAAGGTCCCGTCCGGTATTACAGTAATAAAGCCAGATGATTTAAATAAAATTTGGTATAATCCTTGTGATTTATCTAATTATAAAAAAGTAATACATATTGGGGATATTCATGGCTGCTATAAAGTACTTAAAGAGTATTTACAGGAAATCAGGCCGGAAAACTATTATATTTTTCTTGGAGATTATATTGATAGAGGGAGTGAGAGTGCCAAAGTTTTAGAACTACTTATAAAGCTTGCTAAATTAGAGAATGTAACGCTTATCGAGGGAAATCATGAAAGAAGCTTAATGGATTACGGCTTGGATGACAGTACAGGTTCTAAAGAATTTCGTTTACAGACTGCCAAAGAGTTAAGAGAGGCTGGTTTAAGTCGCCGGAATGTTTATGACCTATATAGAAAGTTTGCACAGTGCTTTTGCTATACATATAATGGCAAAAAAATTTTAGCCAGCCATGGTGGTCTTGCACGTATGCCAGAGAATCTTTCACTAGTATCTACAGAGGAACTGATTTATGGTACTGGAGAATATGAGGATGTTCTTGCTGTAGATATGTCTTTTGCAAAAAATGCTGCGATTAATGAATATCAGGTTCATGGTCATCGGAATTATGAAGGTATACCAACGCAGGTTAATGAACATTGTTTTAATCTTGATGGTGCAGTTGAGATGGGTGGACAATTGCGTGTAGTAGAGCTCAGTAAAGACGGCTTTTCTGTAGTAGAGCTTGGTAATCCATTGCCACATGTAAGCAAAGAACAATCTAATAATGCATATCAACATAATAAAGTAGAGACAGTGCAACAACTATTAGAAAGTTTTGCTAATAATCCTTATATTAAGGAAAAGAGTTTTGGAGATATTTCTTCTTTTAATTTTACGCGTGCAGCTTTTTATAATAAGGCATGGGATGATATTACTTGCAAAGCACGAGGGCTTTATATCAATAAACACACCGAAAAAATTGTGGCACGTAGTTATGATAAATTTTTTAATCTTAATGAACGGCCGGAAACAAAATTAAATGCTTTGAAGGATAACCTTCAGTTTCCTGTACAAGCTTATGTAAAAGTTAATGGTTTTTTAGGTATTGTTGGCTATGATATTGCACAACAAAAATTACTTATTACATCTAAAGGCGACATGAATGGGTTATATGCAAAGATTTTTCGAAATACATTGGCGGCAGAATTAAAGGAGCGAATGCAAATTTTGGAGAACTTCGTTAAAGAGCATAACTGTTCTGTAATTTTCGAATGTATAGAACCATTTAAGGATCCGCATATTATAGAATATAATAAACCAACGGTTGTTCTTTTAGAAATTATCGAAAACGAGCTAGCATTTGTACCTCGCCCGTATTTGGAATTAGTTGATTTAGCAAATAAGTTACAGGTTGAAGGGAAAAAACACGCTTGTACTTTGGAAAATTGGCAAGAATTACAGTCTTGGTTGCAACTCATTATGCAGGATGATTATCTTTATGATGGTAAGCACATAGAGGGGTTTGTTATTGAGGATAGTAAGCATTTTATGACAAAGCTCAAACTTGCATATTATTCCAAATGGAAAAAGTTACGCCAGATTTCTGAAGCTACTTTACGTTATGGTGCTATAAGTGCTAAATGGAAATTAAATGACGAACTTAGCCTTACGTTTTATAGGTGGTTGAAGGAGAACATATATCCGCACAAAAATAAGGATGGAGAGTATCCGTTTGCAACAGATATAATTTCTTTAAGAAAGCTATTTGAAAAACAAAAAAGAGGATAAGCTTTCTTTAGGCTAATAATAGGCTGTACTTAAATTTTAGCTTTTTTCCTTTCCCTAATGATATAATAAAAGTAGAATTTATGCGGAAGGAGGACTGGCAATGGCATTTAATGAGCTGATAAAGAACTTTGATCATATTCGTCAGATGATGCGGGACTTTTATATATTTGGATTTAAAAGCAGAGCAGATTTTACTGATAAGAGTGTGCGTAGTTATGATAATGAACGTAGGCGTATTGAAAGTTGGCTCGGAGAGTATATGTATTTTCGTCAGAATGCTAGCGGAAAGAACTGCTTTATTTCTGTAGATAGCCGAAAAATAAGCAGAAATCCGTTTTATAAAGCATGGAAAGCTAAGAGTTTTACAAGTAATGATATTATGTTGCATTTTTTTGTACTAGATATTTTGCAGCCTGGAGTACAGCTAAGCCTGCGGCAGCTTATGGACAAGTTAGACGGAGAGTACTTATCTTGCTTTGCCGAGCCAGATATTTTGGATATTTCCACCGTGCGTAAAAAGTTGACAGAATATGTAAAGCTTGGCCTTTTAGAGAGCGAGAAAAGTGGACGAGAACTGTATTATAAACGTAGTGAAGATGGCATTGATTTAGCTGTATGGCAGGAAGCTGTAAGCTTTTTTTCGGAAACTGGTCAGCTAGGTGTTATTGGTAGCTTTATAGAAGATAAGTTTCCCGAGCATAGCGAATTGTTTACATATAAGAATTATTATCTGCTACATGCTTTGGAAAGTGATGTGCTTTTGGATGTGTTAGAAGCAATGGAGCAGAAAATGGTTGTACACATTGAAGGCTGTACTTCTAAGGGTAGAAAGCTATCGTTAAATGTATTGCCTCTGAGAATTTATGTCAGTGTGCAAAGCGGGCGTCGTTATGTGATGTGTTGGTTTTTTAAGGCACAGCGGATTATTTTTTGTAGATTAGACAATCTAGAACGTGTGGAAAAGAAAAAGCCTGTTCATGATTACGAAAAGTACAATAATTTAGCAAAACAGATGGAGAAAAATCTTTGGGGTGTATCCATAGGAAGAATTTCTGATAATGAATATTATGAACATGTCGAACTTATTGTGCGTGCTAATAAGGATGAGCCATATATTTTACAATGTTTAGAACGAGAGAAACGTTGTGGTCGTGTAGAAAAGATTATGGAAGGACGTTATCGTTTTGTTGCCGATGTACGTGATGCAGGTGAACTATTACCATGGCTACGTACCTTTATTGGTCGCATTGAAAGCTTTACATGCAGTAATAAAACTGTGGAAGAGAAATTTTGGCAAGATTTGCAGACAGTTTATGCAATGTATATGATGAATGAGGATGGTAAGTCGGGAAATGAGTACGGTGTTTAGTGAGGTTTATGGAACATATTATAATATTGTAGCGAAGCTTATGGACGCAGTGATAGATGGAACTTTATCTATGGAAAAAATGCAGCAGTTAATTTTAGCAGAAGGTTATGCTGATAGTACATTACAGCTTTTACCTGCACTTAGAGAGGGCACGTGGAAATTGTTAATGCAAGATTGTACAACGCCACTAAAACATAAACCAACGATGCCGTTGACGTTGTTGCAGAAAAGATGGCTAAAAACTTTGCTGGCTGATGACAAGATAAGATTATTTTTTACAGATGCGGAGCTTAGAAAGCAAGATACTGCTATGCAAAATATTGAACCATTGTATAGCAGTAAACAAATTATCTTTTTTGATCGGTATGTGGATGGTGATGATTATTCTGACACTCGATATAAAAGAAACTTTAAGGAAATCCTAAAAGCTATTAAGGAAAAGCATTATATGAGTGCGTCTTATAGGAGCAGTAAGGGAAATATTATAGTGTGGACAGATTTAGTGCCATTATCTTTAGAGTATTCAGCTAAAGACGATAAATTTCGCCTACAGGCACTTGCGAGGCAAAAACACGTGACACTTAATGTGGGAAGGGTAATATCTGTCGAAGTAGGACAAAAGTTGCCGGAAAGTAAAGTTGGGCAAAAGAACGAAATTAAGCAGCAGAAACTAGTTTTAGAAATAAATGATGAGCGTAGCACAATGGTGCGGGCACTATTGCATTTTTCAGATTTGGCGAAGGAAACGGAGAAGCTTGATGAGCATCATTACTTGCTTACATTATATTATGACAAAAGTGATGAAGCAGAGATGATTTTCAGAGTACTGAGTTTTGGACCAACTATTTATGTGCTTGAGCCAAAATATTTTAGAAAGCTTATTCAAAGCAGATTGCAAGAGCAGTTTTTGTGCAGTGGGAAAAATTAAGTGTACGACTTCTTAGTGTAATAAAAAGAACCTCTAAAAAGGCATACCATAGGAATTGCTTGGGTACTGTCAATAGTTTTGCGCAAATTTCTTTAGACATCCTAGCAGAAGTATAG
>Ed_p1__coassemble_1180_pt1 | contig 20766 bp, 14 predicted proteins | sample Ed_p1__metabat2_high_PE_006 | metagenome-assembled genome bin Ed_p1
ATCAGATAACAATATAAAATAGTGGGGTAGAATAGAAGTAAAGTTGCTATTTTTTGTAGATGCTTTAAAAAAAGTTGGTTTAATAATTATTTTATTGTAAAATAATTATTAAAGAGATATTTAGAGAGGTAATTATTTATGTTAGCTATTGATTATACTACAATGATAAATAATTTTGCTGTGTATTGTGCTAAAGCAATAGATGAAAATGAAGATATAATCATTACTAGAGATAGTGAAAAAATGTTGTTCTATTAAGTATGGAAAAGTATAATTATTTCCTGAAGGTAGTTCGAAATAATAAATATCTAGATAAATTTGATTGTAGTATCGAGCAAGTAAAAGCAGGGAAAGGAAAACAGCACGAATTAATAGAATAAGTTACTGGAGCGTAGGCTGGATATGAATATGGGTCAATGTCAGCGAAGCACTTTTTACAAATTAATGTCTTGTGTATAGTAAAGTTAAGTTTCGCTAATTGACTAGAAGAAAGTTTTATATTGCAAGCAAAAAGGATGACCACAACAGTCATCCTTTTATTTTAGCTATTTTTGTTTTTGCAGAGCTGCTTTTACTGCTTCTAGATTAGCAATATCTTTTTCCAGTTCTGCGGCAGTTTTGCGGTAGCCTTGAATACTTGAGAAAAGTACAAAAGGAGCAGCAAAAGTGTAGCCAAGCAATGTACCTAAAAAAGAAGATCCAGGGTGTTGAGCGGTTAAGATAGCGTCAACCATAGCTTCTTTTTGCGTTTGTGGTGGCGGAGGATTGCCGATGCTGAAGATGATGCCGGCAATGCAGAATAAAAGAAAAGTATAGCCGTTCCAACATAATAAGCCTAAGAGAATTAGTGGTGTACAAATAGTTAGTTTAGTTTTGCGGTTTTTCAGCCAAGCTGTTTTAGAGTCAACAATTTCTTGTGCTATTTGCTGACTGCAACGCAGGCAGACTGCTTGACCGGTGCCATGGTCTGTACGGAAAAGAGAGTTTTCTTCGCATTCACGGCACAAAGTAATACCACATTTGGCACATTGAACGACGCCTTCGGTTTCTGGATGATAATAGCAATGCATAATTAAGCTCATCTCCTTACATTTTTTATAAATATTTTAAAGCATTTTTAGCAATTTGCAATATTTTCTTAGCATTTTTTACATCTGGTTCTATTAATTTCCTTATTTTTGGTCACATTCAGGGAATAAGGAGGCTAATTTGTCGATAATGGCAGCAATATTTTCTTCGGTAATGGCAGCATAGTTGATAACGAGTGTACCTTGTTGGTCGTAGTCTTTTCGGTAACTGTAATCAGAATAAAAAGATAAGCTAAGATTGGCTGCCTGTGCTTTGGCACGGATTTCTTCTTCTGTGAGTTTGGTGCGGACGTGGAGCAGAAAATGAGTGCCGGCATTACGTTCGGTAATAGTGGAAATTTTACTCAAAGGGGAGTTGTGCAAGGCTTTGAGTAATAAAGTACGTTGTTTTTGATAGTAATTTTTCATCTTGTTTAAATGACGTTCAAAGTAACCTTGAGCAATGAATTGGGCTAAGGTATGCTGTTCGAAACTGGAGACAGTGCAGGAGTAAAAGCTTTGTGTAGCCTCGTAGCGTTCGAGCAGCTTGGGCGGGAGAATCATGTAGCTGATGCGTAGAGAGGGTACTAAGCTTTTGGAGAAGGTGTTCATGTAGATAACCTTGTTTTGCGTATCCTGGGCAAAAAGCGGCAGAATGAAGCGTCCGTTATAGCGAAATTCGCTATCGTAATCATCTTCTATAATATAGCGTTTGCCAATGCGGTTTACCCATTCAAAAAGTTCTAGGCGACGCTTGACGGGCATAACGATACCTGTAGGAAAATGGTTGGCAGGGGAAAGATGGACGACATCAGCACCGCTTTCCTCTAGCTTACTGACAAGAAGGCCGCTTTCATCAATAGGAATATATTTCCAAGGATTACCGAAGCTGGCGGAAATGGAGGCAAATTTTTTGTAGCCTGGATCTTCAATGGCAAAGGTGCAGGCTCTGCCGAAAAGCTGCATCAGACGGCTATAAAGATATTCTGTCCCGGCACCGATAATGATTTGTGCAGGATTTACTTCCATAGCACGGTTATTTAATAAATAATCAGCAATGGCCTTACGTAATTCGTATAAGCCGTTGTAGGGGACAGTTTTTAGGAGATTTTCGTTATGCAAGGAGAGTGTTTCCCGCATCAGCTTATTCCAAGTTGCCAAGGGAAAGTTTTTTAAGCTGATGCGATTGGCTTTGAAATCAGCAGCATATTCTTGTTCCGGCTGTTCGGGCAGATGGCACATGGAAACGCTTTTTTTACTGCGATAGTTGCTGATATTCTCGACAAAATAGCCTTTTTTTTCGATAGAGGTGATATAGCCCTCTACGGCTAGTTGGGCATAGGCGTTGGCGACAGTAATCAGGCCGACGTTTAGATGTTGGGCAAGGGAGCGTTTAGAAGGCAGTTTTTCGCCACTAGTAAGCTTGCCGTCGATAATGTCCTGTCGGATGCATTGATATAAATAATCGTAAAGTGGCAGGGTGCCACGTTTTTGTAAATCATAAGTAAGCATATATACCTCTTTGGTTCTATAATATTTTTATGTTTTGGAGCTTTAGGTAGAACCATTTTTATTATACAATGGGCACATCGGATAAACAAGAGCTGAAAACTTCAAAGTTGCAAATTCAAACTTGCAACTTCAAACTGCGATTGGTAAAGGTAATTTTTACTTTGTACTTTGCAATCACCAATTTGCAATATTACTTATATTGAAGCTGATGGCTCAATTACCATTTTCTAAAGTACTTGCTAAAAATACTGTTGAGCAAATGCAAGTTGCTGATATGTAAATACACAGTAGTAACTGTGGAATGTTGTAAAAATGGTAAAAAATTTATGGGAGGAATTACACTAATGGAAAAAGTTCAATTACAAAAACAATATGATTTATACATCAATGGTCAATGGGTATCTGCTGCAGGTAATGCTACTTATGAAGCTGATAGCCCTGCAGACGGTAGTTTCTTAGCATTATGTGCGCAAGCAGCACGTGAAGATGTGGATAAAGCAGTTGATGCTGCTTGGGCTGCCTTTAAAACTTGGAAGAAAACCACTCCGCAAGAACGTGCGGCACTTTTAAATAAGATTGCTGATATTATCGACGCTAATAAAGAACATTTAGCAATGGTAGAAAGCATGGATAACGGCAAACCCATCCGTGAAACTATGAATGTGGATATTCCGATGGCTGCACAGCACTTCCGTTATTTTGCTGGCTGCATTTTAGCAGATGAAGGTCATGCAAGTGTTTTGCAAGGTAAATATTTATCCTTGATTTTGCGTGAGCCTATCGGTGTTGTAGGTCAGATTATTCCTTGGAACTTCCCGTTCCTCATGGCAGCTTGGAAATTGGCACCGGTACTGGCAGCAGGCGATTGCACTGTACTGAAGCCCTCTAAAGAAGCTAGCCTGTCTATTCTGGAATTTGCCCGCTTGATTGACGGTGTTCTGCCGGCAGGTGTATTCAATGTTATCACTGGTGCAGGTTCTAAGGCTGGTCAATATATGTTAGAGCATAAGGGCTTTGCTAAATTAGCCTTCACCGGTTCTACTGAAGTTGGTCGTAATGTGGCTTTAGCAGCTGCTGAACGCATTATTCCGGCAACTTTGGAATTGGGTGGTAAGAGTGCTAATATCTACTTTGACGATTGCGATTTTGACCAAGCTATTGATGGTGCACAATTGGGTATTCTCTTTAACCAAGGTCAGGTTTGCTGTGCCGGCAGTCGTATCTTTGTACAAGATACCATTTATGACAAATTTGTTCCTGCTTTAGTAAAGGCATTCAATAAAGTAAAAGTTGGTATGCCTTGGAATGAAGATACACAAATGGGTGCACAAATCAATGCAGCACAAGTGGAAAAAATCCTCAGCTATATCGAAATTGCCAAAGCAGAAGGTGCTACCATTGCTTGCGGTGGTGAACGTGCTGTAGATGGCGAACTGGCTAAGGGTGCTTTTGTTAAACCTACTTTGATTACCAACGTTACCAACGATATGCGCGTAGCACAAGAAGAAATTTTTGGTCCTGTGGCAGTAGTTATCAAATTCCATGATGAAGCAGAAGTTATTGCGATGGCTAATGATAGTGAATATGGTCTTGGCGGTGCTGTATGGACTAAAGATATCAATAGAGCTTTGCGTGTGGCACAAGCTGTTGAAACCGGTCGTATGTGGGTTAATACCTATAACCAGATTCCTGAAGGTGCTCCTTTCGGTGGTTACAAAACCTCCGGCATCGGACGCGAAACTCATAAGGTTATCTTAGAGCATTATACCCAGATGAAAAATATCCTTATCAATCTGGATTATGCACCCTCCGGCTTCTATCCGCAGGACTAAGAATTAGTAGCAATAAATAATAAAAAGAATATAAGAATATAGTGAAAGCTGTTTAAGAAACGTCAGTGAATTTTATTTTCGCTGGCGTTTCTTGCTATCTTCTTTCTTGTCAAAAACGCGAAATAATGGTATAATGAAATACAATGATATTAAGACAAATTCTCAAATTAACTTTTGCAAGTTGTATGTATTTAATATCATAAAATCAAAAATGTTTTGGGCAGAGGGAAATTCGGTGGAATTCCGAAGCTGTACCGCAACTGTAAGGGGAGTTTGTTGGCGATAACCTTCGCAAGGTGCCGATGAACAGGGAGCCGAGCCAGGGTGCCGCTGCTTGATGAAGTCCGTGTGCTTGCGAATTACGAGCTGGATGAGAAGCTTTTATATTGCGTGGGCGGGACTATCTGTATTTTTAGACTGTAGCATGCTTACAGTCTTTTTTGTTCAAATAAATGCAAATTCATTGGTATTATACAAGAAATTTACAGCAGATTTTTCTTTCACGTATATCTAGGAAGGGATGGATTGAAGAATGGCAAAACAAGTATTTAATTATTGCGCTATTGACTGGTACGAAAATGAATTACAGCAATTAGGCGTAACTCTCCCCGAGATTGTTGAAAAAATGGGTGTTGACGGTATTGAACAATTTGTTTACAAATTAGAACCGGAAGTAAGCAAATATAAAGATTTGACTGTAGGTGTACATTTAAATTACTGGCCGTATTGGATGGATTTCTGGCTGAAAAAGGCTAAACGTTTGAAACAACAATTCCGCAATATCCGTGAGCGTAATAAATATTTCAAGGATGCGATGAGCTGTGATGAATGGCTGTCAGTTATCCGTCGTAATATCGGTGCTTCTATGGCAGAAACTCCGGAATATCTTGTTTGGCATGTTGCTGAGGCCAATAATGAAGAAATCTTCACTTATGAATTTAATTACAGCGACCGTGAGGTACTGACTGCCGCTGCTGATGTATTCAACGCTGTTGCTGATGAAATTCCGCATGATACTACTGTTTTATTTGAAAATCTGTGGTGGCCGGGCTTACGTCTGACAGATGTACGTAATGTGCGTTATTTCTTTGAACGTATTGAGCGTAAAAATGTAGGTATTATGCTCGATACCGGTCATCTGATGAATACCAATCTCCGTTTGAAGAATGAAGCCGAGGGTGCGGATTATGTTTGCCGCGTTTTTGATAAATTAGGCGAGTATGGCGAATTAGTTAAGGGTGTACATTTAAGCTGTTCTTTATCCGGCTCTTATCAACGCAATCTGTCCCATCAGGTTCCTGAAGATTTATCCATGGAAACTATTTGGCGTCATGTTACTTCTATCGATCAGCATAAACCGTTCCATACTAAAGCTGCTAAGCAGATTTTAGAAACCATTAATCCTTTATATGTAGTACATGAAGTGGGCTATGACAGCTTAAAAAATCTGCAAGAAGAACTGTCCATTCAATTGGAAGCATGCAAATGAAAAGTTATCGATACATATTTTTCGTACTAAGCTTATTGTTGTTAGTAGTTTTAACTGGATGCGGACCACAAAGGCAACAGGCAAAAAAGAGTGGTGATGTTTTGTATACTGTTACTGATGCCACAGGCACTAAGTTGTCCTTTTACGAAAAACCGCAGCGTATTGTCAGTCTGAATGTTTCGGTAGATGAGATTTTACTGGATGTGGTTAATAATAAGCGTATTGCAGCACTTTCTGCCATGGCTGACGACCCTAGCATTTGTAGTGCAGGAGAAAAGACAAAAGCAGTAAAACAGCGTGTCAATACCTTGAATCTGGAAGGAATTTTGGCTTTGCAGCCTGATTTAGTAATTCTGCCCGATTATGATTTGCAGCCCATCCGCGGGATGCGTAGTGCAGGGTTAAAGGTTTATGTCTGTCATACACCGACGAATATTAAAGATATCTATGGCTTTATTAAAGAAATCGGTGCTGTAACAGGTGAAACGCAGGCTGGTGATAAGCTGGCAGGTGATTTAAAGGCTAAGCTGGAATCAGTACGCAATAAGGTTACTGCTGTTGTGCCCGAGGATAAGCGTTTGAAAGTACTATGCTTATCGTTTACAGGACCTTTAGCAGCCAAGGGTACTTTTGCTGATTTATGCTATTATGCAGGATTGCGCAGTGTTTTAGAAGGCATTGATATTCCGTATCAAAGCAATTTATCAGAAGAAAAAATGTTGGAACTGAATCCTGATATGATTATTACTCCGAGTTGGGATTATAGTAAAAAGGGCGATCCGGAAAAATTCCGCTTGAAAATCATTAATAATCCTGTATATAAAAATATTAGTGCGGTAAAAAATAATAAAGTAGTGCGTTTGCATGATAATTATCTATACAGCACTTCCCAATATACTGTAAAAGCGGCGGAGGAAATGGCTAAAGCTGCATATCCGGAGCTTTTTCGTTGATTAAAAGTGCTAAATTGCAATAAAATATGATATAATATTCACGTTTGCTAAGTCGCGGACGTGAATATTTTTTTAAGGAGTTAGCTAGAATGAAGAAAATAATCTTAGTAGTGCTGATGTTGCTTTTATGTCTGCAAAGCAGTGCATTAGCCGAAGAGCGTTATTATACTGGCGAAAAGATTAAGGGTTATGAGCAAGGTGATTTTTTAGTTGTTACAGGCGATGATATTAATTTTCGTACTGCACCTAAAACTGGTAGTGTATTAAAAGTTTTGAGTCATCATTCACTTCTGCGTGTTTTAGGACAGGAAAATGATTGGCTGAAAGCTGATGCTGATGGTGTAGAGGGGTATATCTATGCTCCTTTTGTAGCTCGTGGTCATAAAGAAAGTTTGACCGAGGAAGATTTTGTTTTAGGTTATGCTATTTTGGGCGGCAAATTTGATGAAAAAGCTGCGGAAGCTTATTTAGGCAAGCTGGTTAAGACTAGTTATGATAAAAAAAGCAAACGTTTACAATATGTTTACCCTAGTGTGGTAATAGGAGTTAATAAACAGAAGCGGACTGTGCAGTCAATCATTATTACCGACCAATCGTTTGTAACAATGCGTGCCGTAAGCGTTGGCGATAGTGCAGGTCGTGCCGTTGGTCAATATGGTATTCCGGACGGAGTTGCTTATCTAAAAGAAGGCGTGCTGTATGAATATAATTGGCAGGATGCAAAGAAACAGAAGCTGCGTTTTGCTATGTTAATAGATACACAAAGTAAAGTTAAAATAATTTTATTAGAAACACGCAAAAAATAAACTACAGTTGTAAAATGTTTGTGAAGTCGCTAGTAATAGCGACTTTTTTTATTTACTAAAAGATTAATATTTTAGTAAATAACTTTAAGTAAAAAAATATAAATATTATAAAATAAATACAAAGGGGTATTTTAATTATTATATAAAATGAAAGGTTAATTCCTATTAAGTAAATAGTATATTATGTTGTTAAATATTTGTCAGAGTGTTATAATGACCTTGGAATATGAAAATATTCTGAAAAATTTTTTAGGAAATATTTTAAACGTAAGTTTAGAGAGGATGATTTTTTGTGAAGAAATCCACATTGACTAAGAAAATTTTATGCTCCGTTCTGGCAGCTAGTGCTTTTGGCTTCTATTATGCCGATAATGCGTTTGCTGCAACTGTCAACAATGACAAGCATTTAATTACTAACGAAAATCTTGCTGCTGAAGTTGGCTCCTGCAAACTGATTGTAGGTCAAGGTAAACTGGATATCTAAACTAATGGTAGTGTTGGTACTGTATTAGCAAATTTTGCTCAAGGTAAGGATTTACTTAGTGCACTTGCTCCGACTACAAAACCGGATGGAACTATTGTCTATGCTCCGCTGGTAGGTGTTGTTGGCGGCGAAGGCAAAATGGATAAGAATACATTAGATAATTTAGTTTTTGCCAAAAATATGTTGCCATTTGTAGATGAAAATTTAGCTAATAAGTTAACACCGATTATAGACAAAGTTGCCAATATCAATACTTTAGATAAAAAAGTTGATAATAATGTTATCGGTAGTGCTGATAAAAAAGCTGATATCAATGTTAATATCGGCGGCGAAAACAGCGAACCGGTAGTTATGGGTGCTGTAGGCGGTGATTTTTCTTTTAATGCTAATTTAGCTACTAAAGATACTACTGGAGCTACAGATCCGAACTCTATAGAGCGTTTTGGCGATGTGAATATGAATATCAATAGCGGTAATGTTCTTGGTGGTGTTGGCGGCAGTGCGGCAGTATCTGTTGGTAATGTTAAAATTGACACCAAGGTTTTTGTTCCTTTTCATTTTTTAACTAACGGTAACACCAAAATCACTATTAACGGCGATGTAAATACCAATGTCAAAGATGCTGCTAACTTGGCTGCTTGGATGAACGGCGGTGCTGCTGTTGCTATTGGCGGTAAAGCAGAATCCGTAGTTAATCGTACTAGCAATGTTGTTATCAATTCTAAAGTTAATGGCGGTGAACTGGAAGGCTTGACTGCAGGTGTAGCAGGCGGCGGTTTAGCTGTCAGCACTTTGGGCAGTACTGCAACTAGCACTGTCAACGGCGATACTAATATCAGTGTAAACAATGGCTTGGCAGCAGGTCTTGTTGGCGGCGGTATGGCTGGCTCTGTAGATGCTACTTGGGTTGGCAGTAAATTAATGGGTGATGCAGTCGGCAACAACGGCAACTTTACTGATATTACTGATGAACAATTGGAAAAACTGCTCGGTATGCAAGGTGGTATTCCTGATTCTACCATCGTTTTAAATGGCGTTTATGATGGCGGTACTGCAACTGCTACTACTAAAGATACTCATATCAACCTGACCGGTACTACTACTGCTGCACGCGTTATCGGCGGTGGCGTAGCTGGTGCTTTGCATGATTTCGTAGCTAGAGGCGATGAACATGGTACTCGTCCTGAAGGCGTTCAACAAGGCGAAGTTTTGGGTAGATCTGAAGCCGTAGCTAATACTGGTAAAACTTATATTAATGTAAATGTAGCTAATAAAAATGGTAAACCTTTGACTTCTGAAGAAAAAGGTGAACTTATTCAAGGCTTGAAAGATATCAAAGCTGCTGCTAAAGAGTTGGCTAATAAAAACAGTGATGCTGTAATCGGTAAATTAGAAAGTGCTGCTACTAACTTGGCTGATAAAGGTGCAGTTATGGGCGTTGTCGGTGGCGGTGTTGCTATTGGTTATAGCGGTAATAATGCTTCTTTGGCTAAAGACAGCAAAGGTGCAGTCGCTACTGCTACTAATGCAGGTGCTGAAATTAATCTCAACAGCGGTTATGTAGTAGGTGCTTTAGGTGGCGGTATGGCTTTGAGCAATAGAAATGCTCATGCAGAAGCTGTAACTACTGACGATATCAACGTCAACTTGAATGGTGCAGAAGTAATTGGTGTCTTTGGTAACGGCTTTGCAGGTGCTAAAGATGGTATTCATAATAGTCAGCAAAAAGATAGCGGTTATGCTAAAACTACTGCTACTAACACCAATATCAATATCAACGCAGGCAGTGCTGACGGCGTTTTCGGTGGCGGTTTAGCTGTAACTACTGGTAAAAATCATACAGAAACCTCTAAAGTAGATACTACAGGCACTAGCACTATCAATGTTGCTGCTAAAGTAGATACTTTGAAATATGAAAATTTGAATAGCGTTTTTGATGATGGTATGATGCACGATATGTTCGGTGCTCAATTTGACGCTGTTAAGAAAGAAGCTAAAGATGTAGCTATCTTTGGTGGTGGCGTTGCCGCAGGTCAAGGTGCAGTAAGCCATGTTAAAGATTCTGTAATCAACATCAATAGCGGTGCGGAAATCACTGGTGACGTTGTTGCTGGCGGTTTGGCTGTTGTAGACGGCAAGTCCACTGTTGATAATAGCGTTATCAACTGGAACGGCGGTTCTATCAGCGGTGTATTGAACGGCTCCGGTATCGGTAGCAACGACGCTGGCGTAACAAACGATGACGCTGGCGTAACAAACGATAGCGTATTAAATATTAATGGCGATGTTGAACTTAATGCTGTAGCTAAAGATGGTAAAGAAGTAAGCAAGATTACCCAATTTAATAAAGTTACTTTCAAAGCAGGTACTGAAACTACTGTTAGCGGCTTAAAAGCAGGTAATACCACAGCTTTAATCGATGGCAGAGACTACATTATTAATGTAGAAGACGGTGCACGCCTCAATATTACTAAACTTGATAAAGCAGATGATGCATACTTAATCGCTAGTGGTTATAACGACAAGAGCACTCTGTGGGAAAATAAAGACCTTGCTTATGATAGAACCGAAAGCTATGCTTCCGCAACCAATAAAGAGGGTAAATATACCGTTACTTATAAAGATTTAGGTAATTTAACCGATGCAGAAAGCGAACAAGCTATTCACGACTTCGTAGGCAGCCTTGGTGAACATGGTGGTGCTTTAGAAGGTATTGTTGAAGGTATCGTTAATAATGGCGATAAAACAAATGCTGGTGCGAAAGACTTCTTCGGCGATATTACTTCCAGTGATAAACTGAACGAAACTGCTTTGGCAGCAGGTACTCTCTTTGGCGAAGCAGCAGGTGTAACCAGCACTACCGCCGCAGTTGCTAAAGATATGGCTGAAAATGCAACTTTGAGATTGTCCTTCACTCAAGATACTGTTAACGCTGACCCGATTGACGAAAACGGTGCTGTTTGGGCTAAATATCTGCATAATAAACATAAAGTAGATGGTATGGATTCTAGCGTTGGTGCTCTGAACTCCGAAAGCAGCTACGATGGTGTAACCGTTGGTTATGATCTGGCTAAACACGGCAATATGCAAACCGGTATTGCTTTCAGCTATGTTGATGGCGATGGCAACGGCTTAGGTGTGGACAACGATTTTGATATGTGGGGTCTGAACATCTACGGTAATATCAAACAAGATGATGTAAACTTCATCGCTGACTTGGGTTACAGCAAAGGCAGCCATGACTTGAGCGGTACTATCAACGGCAAAGCAATGACTGCTGACCGCGATTTGAGCGTTCTTTCTGCAGGTATCCGTGCTGAAAAACTTTATATCAACGGCAATACCCAAATCGTTCCGTATGCAGGTTTGCGTTACATGAGCATCGACTCTGACGACTACACCACCTACTATGGCGGTAAAGCTGCTTTTGAAAACTCTGCTGATACTCAAAACGTATGGACTATGCCTATCGGTGTAAGCCTGCGTAACGAAACTGCAACTGCAAGCGGTTGGAGAATCACTCCGCAAGTAGATTTGGCTTATGTTTGGGCATTTGGCGATACCGATAACGACGTAACTGTCAATGCAGGTTCCGGTGCCTCCGTACTCAACTATGATGTAATGGATAGCGGCAGCTGGGTAGGTTCCTTGGCTGTAGAAGCTGCTAAAGATGACTGGAGCTTTGGCGTTGGCTATAGCTACCAAAAAGGCAGCGATGCACAAGACAATAAATGGTTTGCTAATGTAAACTACAGCTTCTAATCCGTAAGGCTAAAAGGAAAGTTGCATAGATAACTTACAAGACCCTCTTGTCACACGAAAGTGTGGCAGGAGGGTTTTTGTGTTGTGCGGGGATGTTAGGAGAGTGAACCTCTCCTTAAAAGGCGAGGCAAGCCAGTTAAGCTCTAGTTAGAAATACTAATTTACTGCGGAAGACATAGTTAATGTGGAGTGAAATAAAATACGTTAGTAACTACTTTTCACTAAAGAAAATTAGTACTTGCTCGGTTCTACTTGTAATGAGAGTTGTCACCTTTAGGGACTAAGAGGTGTGGCACTTCAATTACTAATTTACTGCTGTAGAAATAGTTAGTGAGAAAAACCTTTGCAGACAATCGAAGTTATGGGAATTAAAAGTAGAAGATTCTTATTAGTAATAATTAATGTTATTTTAAAAACTATTATAAACTTAATAAAGCTCTTAAAAGTAAAAAAAGTGTGTTGAAAATATTGCTAAAATGAGAAATGAATGCTATAATAAATATGTTAAATATTGCGATTAGTTTTCAATAAAATCAATAATGATAAATTAGTACAATGTTTAGAAAAAATAATATTGGTAAAAACTATTTATTGGGAAATCCGGTGTAAATCCGGAGCTGTTGCGCAACTGTGATGTGAGCTTACTTTCGTTTTCCTTTCGCAAAGGGTTTGTGAGCTATGAGCTAAGCCAGAGCGCCAGAATAGTTATAGCTGTATACTTGCGCATTACAAGTATAGTGTCTTATTGCTATGGTTTTATTGGCAGTAGGTCTATCTTGTGCGTTTACAGACAAGATAGAAGACTGCCTAAGGCAGTCTTTTTTATTGCTCGGATAAGACACGAAGCACACAATGAAACAAGGGGAGAAGAGAAATGAATTTAGGAAAAAAACGTTTAGTTGCTTTATGTGCATTATCTGTATTGGGTTTAGCTGTTAGTGTACCCGGCTATGCAGCAGAAGTTCAAGAAATGGAAAACTTTGCTTTGGATGAAATGGTGGTTACTGCTAATCGTACTGAACAAAGAATTTTTGATGCTAATGCCAATGTTAGTGTGATTACTAATGCAGATTTACAAAGAATGCATTATGATACATTGGATAAAGCCTTAACTAGTGTACCTGGTGTACAGTTTCAAAACTATAATGGCGGTATGCTTAATGCACAAATGACTGCTCCGATAATGATTAACGGTTCTAAGAATGTCCTTATTCTTGTGGATGGTGTCCGTATCACTCCTGTAGGCGGAGGTGACCGTTCAATCAATGCTAATTTCTTAAATAACATGGATAATGTTGAGCGTATTGAAGTGTTAAAAGGCTCTGCGGGTGTTTTATATGGTAGCGATGCAGCAGGCGGTGTTATCAATATTATTACGAAAAAAGCAGGTACAGAAAAAACTACTTTAAAGGCAGAAGGCGGTAGCTTTGGTAAAGAAGCATATCATTTCAGCAATAGCGGTAATGACAATGATTTGAGTTGGCACGTTTATTTTGATAAAGACCGCAAAGGTGATTTTAAAGACGGTCATGGTAACAAATGGGAAAGCAATTGGGATTCTCATGCTCAAGGTATCAGACTGACCCAGACTATTGGTGATAAGCATACTGTAGAGTTTAAATATGATGAAAGTGAAGCGGATTATGGAGCTACCAATCTGCCATATTACCATTCTACTAAGCAAAGAGGCGATTATTCTACTCAGGATACTGTTCTGTCTCATACTTGGGATATTGATGACAATACTAGCAATATTCTGACATACAGAACCGGAAGAAATATTACTGCATTCCAAGAACAAAAATGGAATTATAAAGATGGTAGTCTGAGTTGGGGAAATGCTTGGAATGGACCTAGCTACAAAACTAGAACTATCAGTAATCAATTTACTAAAAAATTTGATGAGAAACATACTTTAGTTGCTGGTTTTGATTTTAACAAAACTACTTCCGGTAGTTGGAGTAAAACTATCCACCGTAATGAAGCTCATGTAATTTGGGGTGGCGAAGTTAAAAATAAATCCTATTATATCCAAGATAAATGGACTTTTGACGATAAATGGAATATTACTGCAGGTCTGCGTTATGATGATGCTGAGGCTTCTAAAAATGGTAAAACTAATGAAATGGATAATAATTTGTCTAAGAGCCTGAGTATTGGTCATAACTTTGATGAAAAGAACAATATTTATTTTGGTTTTGATGAATATTTCATTATTCCGACAGCTAACGAATTATATGATACTAAATATGGTAATAAAGATTTAGAACCTGCCAACGGTAAAAACTATGGTATCGGTTATAATCATATTTTTGATGATAACACTAATTTGTCCGTACATGGTTTCATTCGTAAGGCGGATGTGTCTATAACTTTAGCTGGTAACGATAGTAGCAATGCTATGTATTCTAACTATGAAAACTCTAAAGATATTGGCTTTGACATTCAACTGAATAAGAAATTTGACGATAGATGGAGTTCTTTCATCGGTTATAGTTTCCTGAAACATGATTCTGATGCTAAATATTGGGTAGATAAAATTAAATTAGGTTATTTACCAAGACATACAGTAAATCTTGGTGTGAACTATGATTATGGTAAATGTGATTTGGGTTTAACTGCTAGAGGTCTTTTAAGCAGAGATGACGGTGCTGCTGGTGGTTCCGAAACAGATTCCGTTGCTAAACCTAATTGGCCGAACAGTCATTATTGGATTGTAAATCTTGGTGCCAACTATCAAGCAACTAAGAATGTAAAATTATTTGCTTCTGCCAATAATATTTTCGATACTTATTATGCAGAAAGTACTTGGCAAGGTACCTGTGGTGGCGTAAATGATGTTTATGCAATGCCCGGACGTAGCTTCTTAATCGGTGCTGAAGTTACTTTCTAAGCGACAATTTTATAATATTTACTAAAAACAGATTTCTTGAACTGCACTTTAGAATCGGCAATGGTTTTAGAGTGCAGTTTTTTAGTTCGGACTATTTTGCACGCAAAAAGTTGGAAATCCGCAGAACTCGCGGCACCTATTTTTACCTCTCCGCCTCGTTGAACTCGGCACCTCTCCTCCCGAGGAGAGGCAAGCTAGTAGAGAGGAAGTTAGGTGTACTAGTTTAGTAAGGAAGAAGTAGTTAGTGTAGTAAGACCTCTCCAGCGGAAGAAATATTTAGTGTAGAGTGCAATAGTACACGTTAGTAACTACATTTGCTGAAGAAAATTAGTAGTTGCCTGGCTCTCCTTGAAAGGAGAGCTGTCACCGAAAGGTGACTGAGAGGTTTTGTCACTGCACCTCTCCGCAATAGTCAATAAAAATTGGACACAAAAGGTGTGGGACAAAGCAGGAATAAGCCGAAGACTGATAATGGTAACACAGAAAAGATTTTATTGCGAAAAAGTATAAAATGCTTGAGCGTATAGCTAGTAGATAGTTTATAATCACATATATGCTTTAATAATATTAAATTCTAATAAAACTTGGAGGGCAATAATGAAGAGAGCTGCTGTTTATCCATTTACTGCTATTGTAGGGCAGGAAGATATGAAATTGGCATTAATTTTGAATGTGATTAATCCCGCTTTAGGCGGTGTTTTGATTAAAGGTGAAAAAGGTACAGCAAAGTCCACTGCTGTACGTGCTTTGGCAGAGTTGTTACCGCCTTTGGATGTTGTTGATGGTTGTAAATTCCATTGCAATCCGCTAGATACCAATAGATTATGCGACGATTGTGCGGCTTTGTGGCAAAAAGAGCATCAGTTGCCTCAAAGAAGTGAAAAGATGCGTGTGGTAGAACTTCCTGTCAGTGCTACAGAAGATCGCGTTGTTGGTACTTTAGATATTGAACACGCTATTAAATGCGGTGAGAAGAAATTTGAGCCTGGTATTTTGGCGTTGGCTAACCGCAATATTCTTTATGTGGATGAGATTAATTTATTGGATGATCATGTAGTCGATGTACTTTTAGATGCTGCGGCAATGGGTATTAATACTGTGGAACGTGAGGGTGTGTCTTATTCCCATCCGGCTCGTTTTGTTTTAGTCGGTACTATGAATCCTGAAGAGGGCGATATCCGTCCGCAATTATTAGACCGTTTTGCGTTGAGCGTTGTCGTTACCGGCGAACATGATCCGTTGCAGCGTGTGGAGGTTATCAAGCGTCGTTTGGCATATGAGCAGGATGCTGATAGCTTTATTGCTTCTTGGCAGGATGAACAGGATGCTTTGGCAGCGAAGATTGTTGCCGCAGGCGAGTTGCTGCCTCAGGTAACTATTGCTGATAAATTATTGGAAACTGTTGCTAGATTATCAGTAGAGTTAGGTGTGGATGGACATCGTGCCGATATTACTGTTATTAAAACAGCATTGACAATTGCTGCTTTCAACGGACGTAGCGAGGCTGTTTTAGAGGATGTTAAGCAAGCGGCAAAACTTGTTTTGCCTCATCGTATGCGTCGTCGTCCTTTTGAAGAAGGTCAGCTGGATTGGGAGAAGGTTGAAAGCTTCTTGAGCACTGAAGTATAAGAGGTGGTCATGGTGATGCAGACAATTTATCCCTTTGCCGCTATTGTTGGTCAAGAGCAGGCCAAACGTGCTGTGCTGGCGGCTTTGGTTAATCCTAGAGCAGGGGGACTATTAATTGGTGGCTGTAAGGGTAGTGCTAAAACGCTTTTAGTGCGTAGCTCAAGTGCTTTATTAGGAAAGCAGCAGCTGATAAATTTGCCGTTGAATATTACGGAGGATATGTTGTTTGGCAGTATTGATATTGAATATGCGGTAAGCAAAGGTGCGAAACGTTTTGCTCCAGGACTGCTTTCCCGTGCAAATGGTAATATTATTTATATTGATGAAGCAAATTTATTGCGTTCAGAGCTTTTGACCGCTGTTTTAGATACTGCTGCCAGTGGCATTAATTGCGTAGAGCGTGATGGTATTTCCTATAGTGAACAATTGCAATTTACGGTCATCGGTAGTATGAATCCGGAGGAGGGGACACTGCCGAGTCATATTTTAGATAGATTTGGCATGTATGTTGATGTTCAAGGCAGTAAAGAAATTTCTGAACGTGTGGAAATTATGCACCGTATCTTGCAGTTTGAGCAAAATCCCCAAAGCTTTTGTAATACTTATGCAAAAGAGACAAACGATTTAAAAGAGCAGTTAGAAAAGGCACAGGAATTGTTAGCAGAGGTAAACATTACTGAAGCGATGATGACTTTAGCCGCGCAAATGTGTGCTCAAGCTTTTTGTGCAGGTCATAGAGCCGAAATTTATCTTTTAGAAACTGCTAGAGCTTTGGCTGCATTAGCAGGAAGAACTTATATTCTGCCGCAGGATATGGACGATGCTGCTCAGCTTGTTTTAGTACATAGAATGCGTAAACCTCCTGAGCAGCAAGAAGAGCAGCAGGAAAATACTGAGCAGGAGCCGGAAGAGGATAATCTTGAAAATCAAGATGATGAATCGCAGGATAATGACGATGCCGATTGCCAATTACCTCCGCCTCCGTCTAATGAAGATGAAGACAATGGTCAAGATGATGATGACGACGATAACGAGCGGGAAGATGAAGACAATCCGCCGGATGAAAATCAGCTGGCTCCGGAAGAACGTATCGCCGATATCGATAAACATTTTAAAATGCCGAAAATGTTGCTTGACTTAGGGAAGAATCGTGCTATACGTCGTGGTAGTGGTAAACGTTGCACGACCAGAACCGATTATAAGCAAGGACGCTATGTGCGTGCCGAATTACCTAAAGGCAAAGTGGAAGATCTGGCTTTTGATGCTACCATCCGTGCTGCTGCGCCGATGCAGAAACTACGTGAAGATAATGGCTGTGCTTTAAATATAAAATCAGAGGATATGCGGCAAAAGGTACGCGAAAAACGTATCGGTAATACATTTTTGTTTGCGGTGGATGCTAGTGGATCCATGGGTGCTAGGGAACGTATGCGTGCTGTAAAAGGTGCAATTTTCTATATGTTGCAAGAAGCATACCAAAAACGTGACCGTGTGGGGATGATTGCTTTTCGTCGTCAAGCTGCGGAGCTGCTTTTACCCATTACCCGTAGCGTCGATATGGCACAGAAATGCTTAGCACAAATGCCGACAGGCGGTAAAACGCCACTAGCAGATGGTCTGAGCAAGGCACTTTTGACACTTTCCCTGCTTAATAAAAGGGACAAGGAAATGGAGCCGGTGCTGATTCTTTTGACTGACGGACGTGCCAATGCTGTAGCTGAAGGTGATGACCCGATAGCCAGTGCATTAAAGATGGCAGAAAAAATTCGTGAAGCGAAAATTACCGCACTAGTCATCGATACCGAAAGTGGTTTTATTAAATTAGGCTTAGCAAAAAAAATAGCAGCTGCCATGGGTGCTAGTTATTATACTTTACAGAATTTATCCAAAGATGATATTATTCATATTGTAAAAAATATCGATTTTTAGTAAGGAGCGATTTATATGAAAAAAATTTTAATTGCTGTATTAACCATTCTGGCCTGCTTGGGCTCTTTTAGTGCATATGCAAAGGAACAAGCACAAAATACACAAGGAATGGATTGGGAAATCAGTATGATGCCGCAACCGACAGAAGAAGAAAAAGAAGCTGCTCGTTGGTCCATCGTCGTAGAGAACAATTTAGGTATCTATGCTTATGATATGGAATCCTTGACTTATAGCAGTGTGAAAAACGGTGTTGCCGACAAAAATATCATTTCTGTACTGACTAAAACTGTTTTTACAGATAAAGAAACTTTGAAAAAATTAAATGAGCGTTACAAAGATTCTCTAGCTAAAAAAGAAAAAGTACAATATTGCGAAATCGTTATGACCTTCAATTTGGCTGATAAAACTTATGCTACTGAAGTAATGGATGTTTACGGCAACAAAAAAACTTTGCTGCAACATAGCGTAAAAGAAGCTAAATTTGTACCTGTACCGGAAGGAAGCTTTGCTGAAGCCATGTTAGAAATTTGTCAGCAAGCAGTTGCAGCTGAGAATAATACTGCTAATGCAACAAAGTAAAATATAATTTTACAAACAAAAAATAAAGAAAAACAATAATAACCAAAAAATTAATAGGAATAAATCTTGAAAAAGATGTGAAGTAAGTGTATAATGTATATGAATACATAAACGATGTGCAATTAGGTATTTATTGAAAAGAGAAGTTAGGTGCAAATCCTACACGATCACGTCGCTGTGAAAGGGAGCAAGGCTACATGATGTCACTGGCAGAAGCTGGGAAGGCGTAGTCAAGCGATGAACTTAAGTCAGAAGACCTGCCTAATTGTTGTAGTGCTACTGCTGCGTGTGACAGTAAGGGTAGGTGTGTTTCATATGCCTAAAAAAGCCTTCTGCGATGCAATTTGCAGGAGGCTTTTCTTTTTTATTGCTTGATTTATCTTGAAACCTAGGACCTGCAAGATGGCTAGGCGGAGAAGATATCAAAATATATTTTAGGAGTGACTTAAAATAATGAAGTCCAAGTTTACTAATGGTTTGTTGATGAGTGCATTGATTGGTTCTTTAATGGGTATCAGTGCCGAAGCTTTTGCTGCTGAATTGCAGGAATTTGCTCTTGACCCGATGGTTATTACTGCACAGAGAATGGAAACTAAAGATCTGGATACTCCGGCAACTACTACGATTGTTACCGATAAACAGATTAAGAATGCAGGGTATAAAAATGTTTTTGATGCAATTGAGCATCAAGTTGGCATGAGCAGCACAGGTTATGGCGATGCCGGTCAAGATTTCGGCTTTAGCTCCGGCAGAACTGTTATCAGAGGTTATGACCGCGGTACTTTAGTTATGGTTGATGGTATTCCTATGAACTTGAAGAACTATAACTCTTTAGATAGTATTCCGGTAGATATGGTAAAACAAATTGAAATCGTTAAAGGTGCTTCTGGTACTTTATACGGCAGTGAAGCTATGGGTGGTGTAATTAATATTATTACAAAGACTCCTGGCGGTGAGCCGAAATTTAAAGTAAAAGGAACTGTTGGTAATTATTATAAAGACTATGGCATGTCCTATGCCGGCGAAAACGTTATGATTAGCGTTGCTAAAGAATATAGTGATAATTATGAAGGTTGCAATGACTTCCCCGATGGTTCTGATACAGATTGGTGGATTGGCAAAGGTCAGAAAAATAGAGCTGCTTTGGCCGGTAAACTGACCGATAAATTAGGTTTCAACATTATGTATCAAGACGGTAATATTACTAGAGGCGGTCATAAAGGCAGTAAATTATACGATTACAAATATGAAGATAAACGTATTACCACAGGCTTACATTACAATGACCAAGATGCAGGTGTAAACGCTACTGTTGGTTATAATTACCGTAAAGCAGATGGTTTTGATTTTGTTAAGGATGAACAAGTTAGCTCTGCTGCTGAGTTGTCCGGCTATATTGCCGATGTACAAAAAGATTGGCAATTAGGTGATAATAATTTGATTGCTGGCTATAGCTTCCGTCGTGAAAATTATGATGGCTTAGCTAAACCTTCTGATGTAGCACATCGTAACAGCAATGCTTTATATCTGTCCTATAATAATGTTTTCAGCGATAAATTCAGTGCAACTTTAGGTGTACGCGGCGAATTTATTGATGACCCCGTTAAAGACCAAAATGTTTTCAATCCGCAATTCCAAACCTTATATAAAATTGATGATAACACTTCTTGGTATGTAAATATCGGCAAAGCTTTCCAAATGCCTACAGTAGATGCTTATTTCGGTAAAAAGGCTGCTAATCGTGATTTAGAACCGGAAGAAGGTTGGACTTATGAAACCGGTATGAAAAAAGTATTTGATGATAGCAGCTTTAAGCTGGCTGTTTACCATA
>Ed_p1__coassemble_1224_pt1 | contig 19685 bp, 15 predicted proteins | sample Ed_p1__metabat2_high_PE_006 | metagenome-assembled genome bin Ed_p1
AAAAAGTCCCCTGGGACAAATACCCTATAATAAAACCCTGCCTACTTTTCTATATATGTAACAATTACCAGCTTACATTAATTATTACATCTCATTGAAGTTTTTCTTTTCCCTTTCCACAGGCTTCTTTTGCCTAGTTTATAGCTCTCTGATAAAGTCATGTTATTTTTTAATAAGTACCTCATAATTTAACTCTACATACCCTTGGCAATAAATAATAGCTCTAAATTTCGCTTCAGAAACGATTTAACGCCTCCAAATCGACTAATATGTAACAAAGTATAAACATCACCTAAAAAACGGCCTACGGCTGTTTAAACAGTTCTAGTAAATTTTACGCTATTTACCCTTACTAATATTCCGATTTGCTCATCATATAATCTGCCTAAATCATACCGTAACCGCTACCATTTCCGATTGCGCTATTTTATGAAAATGCTTTTTAACAAAAAAATAAGAGTGTGTGGAAAATCCACACACTCTTTAGGGGAGTTGCAAAGGAAATTATTTCGCAACAGGTCCAATCATAGCCAACATGGTACCTGCAGCAACTGCAGTACCGATAACGCCTGCTACGTTCGGGCCCATAGCATGCATGAGCAGGAAGTTAGAGGGGTTAGCTTTTTGACCAACAACTTGGGATACACGAGCAGCCATAGGAACTGCGGATACACCAGCGGAACCAATCAACGGGTTGGTTTTACCACCGTCAACAGTGCACATGATTTTACCGAAGATTACGCCTGCAGCAGTACCACCGATGAATGCTACCAGACCTAAGAAGATAATCAAGATGGTTTGATAGTTCAGGAAGTGTTCAGCACTCATGGTTAAACCAGTACCAGTTGCCAGCATGATGGTTACGGTGTTCATTAAAGCATTTTGAGCGGTATCGGACAGACGATCCAAGCAACCAGCTTCTTTGAACAGGTTACCAAGCATCAGCATACCAATCAGAGCGGTTACGGAAGGTAACAGCAGGGAGATAACGATGGTGCACATGATCGGGAATACGATTTTTTCGAAGTGAGAAACCGGACGTAATTGTTGCATAACAATTTTACGATCTGCTTCAGTAGTGAACAGTTTCATGATAGGCGGTTGAATCAAAGGAACCAGAGACATGTAGGAGTAAGCAGCAACTGCGATTGCACCTAACAGTTGAGGAGCCATTTTAGCAGCCAGGTAGATGGAAGTCGGGCCGTCAGCACCACCGATGATACCGATAGCAGCAGCTTCTTGTACGGAGAAACCAAGCAGCATAGCGCCCAGCAGAGCTACGAATACGCCACCTTGAGCAGCAGCACCCAGCAACAGAGTTTTCGGGTTAGCAATCAACGGACCAAAGTCGGTCATTGCACCTACGCCCAAGAAAATCAACGGCGGGAATACTTCGTGGTTGATACCATACATAATAACGGACATAACGCCAGGTGCTTCAAAGCCATTTTTAGGAATGTTAGCCAGAATACAACCAAAAGCGATAGGAGATAACAGCAAAGGTTCGAAACCTTTACCAATAGCCATATAAAGCAGAACCAGACCAACCAGGATCATGATGATATGACCGCCAGTCAGAGCATTAAAGCCGGAGTCTGCCCATACGGAAGACAAAGCAACAACAAATGCCTCAAACATGTGATAATTTCCTCCTTGTTTCCCTGTTTAGGGATGTTATAAGTGCATATTGTCAAACGACAACATATGTACTTCACTTCAAGAAAATCTCCTGCAAACACTACTGTTTTCTTCCAGTCTCCCCTAGCCTGCAAGAATCTGAGTGCGAATCTCAGAACAGCTATTTTGAAAGCGGTTTTCTATTAAGCGAAGTTGCTTAAAGCAGCAAAACTGCTTCTAAACCTTATTTTATTTTGCTTTAGTGGGATCTACGACTTGAATCAAGCTCATCAATACGCCTAATGCAATCAGAACACCGAATACAATAGTCATGTTGATAACAGCAATTAACCACGGATTAGTTGTTACAGGACCCATCGAAATCACCTCTTTTTTTTAAATAAAGGGGAAAAACTTTTTTCAGATAGGATTTTTCATACCTATCCTACTTTTATAAGTATAAATTCTATCTTTAGTCCATTCTGTTGCACAAGTCACACTTATTTTTTGCTTTTAGTTACATTAGTTACAAAATATGTTTACTTTATCTATAATATAGTTACTATATTTGGTAAAACCAAAAATGTGACTTAGGCAACAGAAATATGCACCTACTTTGCTACAATTAATATCGCAAAGCAACCTTTTAATATCCTCTCAATTTTCAATTTGCGAAATGAAGGATTGGGAGAACGCTAAAATCGACTGCGAATCTGATTTTGGCAATAAAAATAACCAGCTGCGAACTGGTTATTTTTTTTACCCTATACTATTTTTACATAATTCAAGCATTAGCTAAAATTGCCGGCTAATGCTTTTTTATTATCTGTATAAAAAAGAGCTGTATCATTCTGTTTAACACAGAACGATACAGCTCTTAATTTTGTTTACCAAGCCTTACAATCAACCATAATTACAGTTGATCAGCGGTAGTATCTTCATTTTTCTTCTTACGATTGAAAAGACGTTCTACAACAACGAAAAGTACCGGAATCAAGAAGATACCGAACAATGTTGCAATAGTCATACCACCAACAACGGCGTTACCCATGGATACACGGGCACCAGCACCCGGGCCAGTTGCAATAGCCAACGGCAGACAGCCTAAAATGAAGGCGAAAGAAGTCATCAAGATAGGACGAAGACGTACATGAGCCGCTTCCAGAGCAGCTTGAACAACATCCATGCCGTTTTCCATATTCATCTTCGCATATTCTACAATCAGAATTGCGTTCTTCGCAGCCAAACCAATCAAAGTAATCATACCAATCTGCATATAAACGTCGTTTTGCAGACCACGCAGATATTGAGATAAGAAGCAACCGAAAATAGCGGACGGTACAGAAAGCAGTACGGCCAAAGGAATGGACCAGCTTTCATACAATGCAGCCAGACACAGGAATACGAAAATCATAGAAATGATGTAAATCTGTGTAGAGCGGCTACCTGCTTCAATTTCGTCACGGCTCTGGTCTACCCATTCAAAGGTATAAGTGGACGGCAATGTTTCCTTAGCAACTTCTTCCAAAGCAGCCATTGCTTGACCAGTAGAATAACCAGGAGCCGGGTCACCGGAAATCTTGATAGCGCGAGCGCCATTAAAACGGGTCATTACCAAGGAGCTGTTTTTCTCTTGCGGAGTTACCAAAGTATTCAGCGGTACCATATCACCGGCATTACTACGTACAAAGAAGTAACGCATATCGTTGACATTAGTACGATATTTGGAATCAGCTTGCATAACTACCTTCCAAGTACGACCGAAGTTGTTAATATCGTTGATTTCGCTACCACCTAAGAAAGTTTGCAATGCTGCATAAACACTAGCAACAGGAACATTCAAGGATTGAGCTTTTTCACGATCTACAGTGAAGTTGTACATAGGAGTAGTAGTATTCAAAGTAGTATAAGCCATAGCAATTTCCGGTCGTTGATTTGCTTTAGCCAAGAACTCATTAGCACGTTGACCCATGGTTTCAACATCCTCACCTGCTAAGTTCATCAGATACAAGCTCAAAGTACCAGTACTAGAAGCACCAGGCAGAGAAGGAGGTTGGAAAGCCATAACTTTAGCATCAGGATATTTAGTACCTAAGCCAAAAATCATCGGAATAACGTCTTGTACAGTGTTATTACGCTTATCATAGTCTTCCATTACTACTACGAGCAGACCGGAGTTTGCTTTCTGAGCACTACTTAAGATATCAACACCACTTACTTCCATTACGTTTTTAACACCAGGAAGTTTTCTAGCATTGGCAGCTAAATCACCCATGATTTGGTTAGTACGATTAGAAGAAGCAGCTTCAGGTAATGCTACAGATACCGCAGACATACCTTGGTCTTCTGTCGGAACGAAACCTGTCGGAGTAACTTTAGCCAAGAAACCAATGCAAATTACAACGATAACAAGACAAGTTAAAATTAATTTAGCTTTTCTGATGCACCATTCTACATTTTTAACATATTTTGATAAAGTACGTTCAAACCAATCATTGAAGCCTTTAACCATTTTGCCGATAAATCCTTTAGGTGCTGCATCTTCATCTTTCTTAACCAACAAAAGAGAACACAGTGCCGGAGTTAAAGTCAAAGCAATTAACGCAGAAAGCATCATAGATACGGAAACAGTAATAGCAAACTGTTTGTACAATTCACCTACAGTACCACCTGTAAAGGCAACAGGAATAAATACTGCAGCCAGTACGAAGGCAATTGCTACTACAGGGCCGGATACTTCGTTCATCGCACGATAGGTTGCTTCTTTAGGAGACATACCATTATCTTGAATATGATGTTCAACAGCTTCTACTACAACAATCGCATCGTCGACTACCAAGCCGATAGCCAGAATCATTGCAAATGCAGTCAATGTATTAATAGTAAAACCTAATAAAACGAAAGAAGCGAAAGTACCTACCAAGGATACCGGAACAGCCAGTACAGGAATCAATGTTGCACGCCAACTTCCAAGGAAGAGGAATACTACGAAAATAACCAGAACCAGTGCTTCAAAGAAAGTGTGTGCTACTTTTTGCAGAGATTCATTAATAAATTGGGTGTTATCCTGAATAACTTCCAATTTCATATCTTCAGGGAAACGAGATTCTGCATCCTTTAATACTTCTCTGATTTGAGCAACAGTTTCAATTGCGTTCGCATCAGAAGTTAAGGATACAGGGAAAATTACGGATTCACCGCCATTTAAACGGCCTACAACCATATCATTACGCGGACCTTCTTCAATACGGGCAATATCACGTAATTTCAGGTTATCGCCTTTATTAGTACGAATAATAACATTACCAAATTCTTCCGGAGTTTTCAGACGACCTTGAGCACTTGCAGAATAAGTACGCTCTTGCTCTGCAACAGTCGGTCTATCACCGATAGAACCTACAGCAGCCTGGATGTTCTGAGTTTTAATTGCTTTAGAAACATCATCAACAGAAACGCCCAATTGAGCCATCTTTTCAGGATTTAACCACAAACGGATCGAATATTCGGGACCATATTCACTTACGGTAGATACGCCCTTAACACGTTTAACCGCATCAAGGAAGTTAGCATCGGCATAGGTACGCAGGAACATACCATCATAAGTGTTATTAGGAGAATACAAACCGAAATACATAATTGTTTCGGCAGATTCCTTAGCAGTGGTAATACCATAACCGGTAACTTCGCTCGGCAAAGAGCTAGTAGCTTGGGATACACGGTTCTGTACTTCTACAGAAGCGATGTCAGCATTTTTTTCCAAATTGAATTGTACATTCAATTCGTATTGACCATTACTGGTGCTGACAGAGTTCATATCCAGCATATTTTCTACGCCACTTACTTTCTGTTCGATAGCCTGAGCAACAGCTTCTTCTACTACGTCAGAGCTTGCACCTACATAGTTAGTAGTTACAGAAATACGAGGCTTAGTAATGTTAGGATATTGAGCGATAGGCAAGCTAATACCGGCAAGAGTACCAAGTAAAGTAATCAAAATCGCCAATACTATAGCAAATACAGGGCGATCAATAAAAAAACGTGCCACTTTAGCCTACCTCCTTATTTTTGTGCTTGGGAAGGATCAGCAGTAGTATCCAGTTCAGCTTCAGTCATCGGCTGCGGATTTACAACAGCACCTTGTTTTACCTTAGCAGTACCTTCTACTACGATGTTTTCGTCACCATCAAGACCGCTTTCAACTAAATAGAAACGACCTACGCTAGGACCGAGTTTAACTTCCTTCATAACAATCTTGTTGCCTTCACCTACAACATAAACGAATTTTTTATACATCAATTCGGTTACGGCGCGTTTAGGAATCAACAGAGCATTATGCTGGATGCCTGCAGTTGCTTGAATATGTGCAAACATACCGGGCAATAAACGTCTTTGCGGATTGCTGAACAGTGCTTTAATAGTCAAAGTACCGGTAGTATCGTTGATACCACGGTTAACTTCAGCAACTTTACCTTTTAAATCATAGGTGCTACCGTCGCTTAATACAACAGTCAGGTTATCTAGAGAAGCATTACCATTAGCATCTTGAGAACCGGATAATTTCAGATATTCAGGTTCTGCAATACTGAATTGTACGAATACAGGATCAGTATTAGAAATTTTTGCCAAAGTAGTCTGACCTGCAGTTACATAGTTACCAACTTCTAAAGCGTTTGTATCGATTCTGCCGGTAAACGGAGCTACTACGCTAGTATCATTCATGCTGTTTTGAGCATTTTCCAAAATAGCCTCTTGTGCATTTACAGAAGCTTGTGCCTGATCTCTTTGCATAATTGCATTATCCAAAACTTGTTTGGAAACAGCATTTTGTGCATACAACTTGGAATAGCGTTCCGCATCCATAGCAGCATTAGCCAATGCTGCACGTGCATTAGCTAAACCTGCCTGTGCATTTAACAAATTAGCTTGATAAGTACGTTGATCAATAGAATACAAAGGTTGACCTGCGACAACAGTATCGCCGCCTTTGAAATTCTTACTCATGATCTGACCGCTTACTTGTGCTTTTAATTCCATTTCCTGTTCTGCTTGAACAAAACCAGTGTAATCATAAAGCAGCGGAGTATCGCGTTTAATAACCTGCATGGTTTTAACCAAAGTAGGTTGTGCACCTGCTTGCTGGCCTTTTTTCGCACAACCGGCCGCAGCCATTACAAAAGTTGCTGCCAGCACCGCTGCCACTGCCTTTTTAGCACGGCTAGAGCGGATAAAACTTAACATATAAAAACCTCCTTTTATCATCGACCTCTACTCAGAAACTATCACAACATATATATAATAATAGACTATGACCCAGTTTCAGAATAATACTATTATAAAATAGGCCAATAAGAAAATCAAACCTCAAAAAATGAATTTAACACTTTTTTCCTTTGTTTTACTCATTTTTTCGCCGTTTTTTATAATTCACTGACTGTTCAGTCAGTATTTTTCTTTAACCATTTATTATCTAAAATATATTTATGCAGATTGCCTAAAGCAAAACCAGCAACTTCTTCTTTATCATCAATATTTTGAACTAAAAACAAATTGTTTCCTTCAATATACCATTCATCAGGAATACCTTTGGAAAAATCCATCTTATTATTAGTACACAGAACCTTCAACAAAGCAGGTAGCTCTTTATTTTTAACATCCAAAATATCTTTTAAATATAGCTGCTTTCCTGTTTTCGGGTCTATATTAACATTATGATGAATAAATCTTGATTTGCCATGAATCAGCTGTACTGTCAGTAATAAATCATCATTACGGACAACCTTAAAGGCCATATCTGCAGTACCGTTGAAAAAGTCCGGGAAAGTTTTCGCACATTCTTTATGTAACAGCTTATTAACCTTATTCGTCAACTTAATATCAGAAGAAGAAAATATCGGATAAGTAGCTTCACCGCCAGGAATAACTATTTTTCGCACTAGAACAGAACCTTGTTTATTATTCTGTCCATCATTGATAACATTATCCTTAGGCACGGGTACTGCTGTCATTACAGTGATGGAACCCTTATCCCATTGCCAATGCTTGAGATTTTTATCTTTTCTATTTTGCTCATTAGTAGACTTAGTCAGACGCCAAATACTGCCCACATCAGCCAGCAAAGTATCTTCCTGCTTAATCTGCTGCGTTGCCAACAGCTCATCCTGACCATCATCATCTAAATCATAAGCAGTTAAAGAATGTAAGCCGCCATAGTAAACAGCACCTGTATCTACTAACCCAGAAGGTAAGACTGCTTCATTTTTCTGACCGTCGGCAAAATCTAAAATAAGATTATTTCCCGCTAGCTCAGCCTTACTTATTATCCCCATACTATCCACACCACTGAATAACTCTGTGACTTTCTCGATATTAGCAAAATCAAGAATACGATATTCAGTACCTACGGACCAATCACCTTGTGCAGCACTTATAAGTAATTGCTGCGGTAATGTTTTTTTCTCTCTTTGAGAGTTTTCTTTAACAGGTTTAATCTGTACAGTACTCAAAAGACAATTATAACCACCACTAATAGTCGGATTATAAGCAGCGAGAACTTTTTTATCGCGCTTCAACAGCACCAATAAATCAGAAGCGTAACCATTATTTAAGCAATCTCCCCATAATTCCGCCTGCACTACTTCATCCTGTAGCCTTAAATCGACAGTGCTGAGTAAAGTATCTGCCGCCAAAGCATTTCCAGGACAAACAGACAAAATAAATGCTGCTAAACCTCCAACCATATTTATTTTCCAAGAGTTTTTCACTCCGTCACTTCCCTTCTAATTCAGTAATAATTGCTTATTACAGCTTCTATAAAATTCTATTATTTTCATTATAGCATTATTTTTTCACAACACCCTACAAATCACATATTTTTTACACTTAGCAACAAATATTAATTTTTTTCCTTCAAGTTAATGCAATTTCTAGTAATTTATTGTACAATATTTGATATAGTAATCTTATTTTCTTACAATAATTAACAATATAAAAAATATCAGTATACATAGGAAGTGATTAAATGGTAAAAAAACTATTCTGTTTACTACTAACATTATTTACATTAGCTTTAGTTGTAGGCTGTGGCAATGATAATGCTAAAACTGCCAACAATGATAAAATCAAAGTACAGCTCGGTATGCTGCGTCTTACCAGCAGTACACCGCTCTTCATTGCAATGGATAAAGGATTTTTTGCTGAAGAAGGTATCGAAATCGAGCCGCAATGGTTTGATGCTGCACATCCTATAGCTGTAGCTACTGCATCTTCTAAAATCGATGTCGGTGCTACCGGTATTACAGCAAGCCTGTATAATATGGCTGCTAACGGACAAAAGCTTGCTATCGTTGCCGACAAAGGCCGTGAAGAAAAAGGTTACTCCTCGTCTGCACTTGTAGTCACTACTGATAACTACAACGCTGGTGTAACATCTTTAAAAGATTTAAAAGGCAAGCGTATCGGTATTACCCAAAAAGGTTCTACATTCCATTATATGTTAGGCCGAATGTTAGAAACACAGGGCATGAGCCTCAATGATGTAGAAATCATCCCCCTCAATAAAATAAGTGCTGTTATGGCAGCTTTAGAAAGTAAGCAAATTGATGGCTGCATCCTCAATGAGCCTAATGTTACTAAAGTACAAAAAGCAGGTTATGGCAAATTAGTTGTTCAAGTCGGCGACGTTATTCCATATCAAACTTCCGCAGTTTTCTACTCTCCCAAATTCATGCAAAACAAAGATGCTGCTGAACGTTTTATGAAAGCTTATGTTAAAGCCTGTCGCTACTACTATACTGCAACCGTAGAACGTAAAGACGAAGCCAAATTAAATGAAGTCATCAATATCACCGCTAAATATGTCAAAGCTCCTCCGGAAGATATTAAAGCAGGTCTGCCTTATATCGATAAAAACGGTCAACTTCTGACAAGTGATATTCAAACACAAATCGATTGGTATACAGCAAATAATATGTTATCAGGAAAATTACAAGCAAGCGATATCGCTAATACCTCTTTTCAAGAAGCTGCAACCAAATAACTGACACAGCAGGGAGTATTATTTATCTCCCTGCTCTATTTTTCCAGGAGGAATTAAAGCTTATGAAGTTAGTAATTGATAAAATCTGTAAAAGTTTTACTAACCAGCATGGAAAAGAGCTCCCTGTATTACAGGATATCGAGCTTACCATAAATAAGGAAGAATTTGTCGCATTAGTCGGCCCATCAGGCTGCGGTAAATCAACCCTACTAAATATTACTGCCGGCTTACTAGCAAGCGACAGTGGCACAATCAAATTCACCGAAGTTGTTCCCGACTATGAGCCTAAAACAAGTATTGTCTTTCAGGAAACAGGTTTATTTCCTTGGCGTAATGTTTATGATAATATCGCCTTCGGCTTGGAAGCAATGAATAAAAATGACAAAAACTCCATCGATAAAATTGTACGCCACTACATCGAGCTAGTAGGTCTACAAGGATTTGAAAAAGCATTTCCCCACCAATTAAGCGGTGGTATGCGTCAACGCGTCGGTATTGCACGAGCTCTAGCTATTAACCCAGACTTATTATTGATGGACGAACCCTTCAGTGCTCTTGATGCTCAAACACGCACCATCATGCAAAACGAATTAATTTCCTTATGGGAAAAAACGCACCTGACCATTATGTATGTAACTCATAATATTCAGGAAGCTGTTTTACTGGCAGACAGGATTGTTTTACTTTCACGTCGGCCTGGCAGAATAAATAAAGTTTTAACTATTGATATTCCCCGTTCAGAACGTCACCTGGAAAAACACTTAACTGCTCTTAATAAATTTACAGAAATTATTTGGCAACATATCAGTAAAGATGCTTATGAGGCTTTAATGGAGGTGGAAGGCGATGCCTAATGGTGAATATACAGTACATAATAAAATGCAGCAATGGCAGAAAACCTATCCTCATTGGTTTTCGATTATTTCCCTCCTAGGCTTCTTACTCATCTGGGAAGCTATCTGCCGTTGCGGCATCATCTCCACACTATTTCTACCATCACCAAGCCAGATTATTGCTGCATTTATGGATATGCTGTCCAATGGAGAAATAGCTGCTAGCCTTGCCGCCAGCGTGTATCGAATTCTCCTCGGCTTTGTAATCGGCAGCCTGTTTGGTCTAGTCATAGGAATGCTGACCGGCATTTCCTCTTTAGCTAATAAAATTGGTACACCTATTTTAAACGCTCTGTATCCCATCCCTAAAATTGCTTTGTTACCCTTATTCATTCTCTGGTTAGGTATAGGAGAATTGTCCAAAATAACTATTATTGCTTTGGGCGTTTTTTTCCCCGTAGCTATGAACACTTATAGTGGTGTGAAAAATGTGGATACTTTGTTGATAAAAGTAGCTGTTAGTTTCAACGCCTCTCCCTGGAAAATCATCAAAACAGTCATATTTCCCGGTTCCTTACCCATGATTTTCACTGGCCTGCGTCTGGCAGCAGGTACATCACTGTTATTATTAGTTGCTGCAGAAATGATTGCCGCCCAAGTTGGTATCGGTGCACTCATCCTTCATTATGGTGATTTAATGATTACAGACCGCCTCATGGCCGGAGTATTATTGCTTTCTCTGCTCGGTTTACTGTTTAATATTTTATTACATTGGCTAGAACGCCGAGCTATTCCCTGGAAAGTAGAATAAAGCTAAACAAAAAGGAGTTCTCGAATAGAATTCGTAATTATTGATTAACAAAAATCACAGTTAATGAAGCCTTTAAGCGGAACTCTTAAAAACCAAATGACCACACTAGAGTATTAGGTTACTCAGGTGTGGTCATTTTTTAATAAACAACTTTTACAGTAATTAGATTTTCAATTTCCATTAAAGATTTGCCATTAAAACATTTTTCTGAAAGAACTGCTCTGTTAAAACTGCATAATACCGAAAGCCTCTAGTAGTAACATAATGTTCAATACTATTACAATAGCACCTATAATACTCAAACTAATCATCAAGCTCGTACTGTTAACAAATTTACCCATTACTTTCTTCGATGAAGTTAAATAAATCAAGGTGCCAATAGTCCAAGGTAATTGTACGCTCAAGGCCATCTGCGAATAAATAAGACCTGTAAATGGATCTTCAATAAATAGAATTATCAATACTGCCAACCAATAGGTCAATAAAATACCATGCCATGAATGAGGGTCTTCTACATCATAGCCTTCCCCAAACATACCTGCATAGATACTCGCACCGGCCATACCAGCAGTTACTGTCGAAGATATGCCGGCAAATAATAAAGCTACTGCAAATAAAATAGCAGCATTATTACCTAATAAAGGACGTAATAACTCAACAGCTTGAGATAAATCGCTTACCTGTACTTGATTAGCATAAAAAACGGCAGCTGCTACTAAAATCATAGCACTATTAATTGCCCAACCAATGGTCATTGAAAAAACAGTATCTAAAAATTCGAACCGAAACTGTTTTTTTATCAATTTTTCATCTAATAAGTTCCATTGACGGCTTTGAATTACTTCTGAATGTAGAAATAAATTATGAGGCATTACCACCGCACCGAGTACACTCATAATCACAAGCAAGGAACCAGAAGGTATACTGGGAGTAACCCAACCTTTTACAGATGCACTCCAATCTAACGGTACCATAATAATTTCTAGTAAAAAAGATAAGCCAATTAAAGAAACAAAGGCAATAATGATTTTTTCTAGCTTGCGATATGAATTAGACCGTAACAGCCACGAACATAAAGCAGCCATTAAAATACTACCTAGCCAAAGAGGTACATTAAATAACAAGTTTAAGGCAATAGCACCACCTAATATTTCTGCTAAAGCCGTAGCAATAGAAGCAAGTACTGCAGATAATAACGTCGGTAAAGAAATCCATTTAGGAAGATACTGATTAGCTGCTTCTGCCAAACACAATCCAGTCGCAATACCTAATCTAGCCGCATTATGCTGTAAGAAAATCAGCATTATCGTCGATAATGTAACCATCCACAATAATAGATAGCCATAATCAGCACCAGCAGCTAAGTTAGACGCCCAGTTACCTGGATCTATGAAGCCGACAGTTATTAATAGTCCCGGCCCTATATAACTCAAAAATTCTTTAGCCTGAGATCTCTGTTTATGCTTTTTCTTATATTCTTTTACATCCATTTCCCACCTTCTCTTCTATGCTAAATTTAATGTTGCTACCTCCATAGATGCTTTTGCCAAAACCTTTTCTACTAACGTATCCTCTAACTCAGGATATTTTTTGATTAACGGCGGTTGTTGAGGACGCTCACATAATACCTTTTCTAACCACACCATATCTAACCAATGACCATGCTTAAAACCACATTGTTTAAAGCTTCCCACAATACGATAGCCTAATGCTTCGTGCATTTTGATGCTGTGCAGATTACTGGCAGTGACGCAGGCATAAGTATTGATAATTCCCTGCATTTTCAGCAGTTCCTCTAATGCTGCATACAACACACGGCCAATCCCTTTGCCCTGTCCTTCCGGTGCCAGATAAATAGTTACTTCTGCACCCCATTGATACGCTGCTCTAGGTATATAGGGATGAGCATATGCATAGCCTAATAAATTACCCTTATATTCGCAAACTAAATACGGATACTCAGCAGATATATTTTGAATTCTTTTTGCAAATTCCTCTAGAGAAGGTGCCTCATATTCAAAAGAAACATCACTGATGCTTCGTTCTTCACTAATTACAAATGGAGTATAAATAGCAAGTAAAGCTTCTGCGTCATCAATAGTAGCCAAACGAATTTTAAAATCTTTACTCACTAACTTTATCCACCTTTACTTCAAACATTCTGCTCCAAGGCAAAGTAAATTTATATTCTTGGGCAGCTTCTCCCATATACGGTTCACTTACCTTTTGTAAATCAGCAGTAATAAATTCTTCTACCTTAGCCTGTTTTTCAGCATCTAAACCACTATTGGGCCATTGCTGCGGCCAAATCAGCTGCATATAAGTATGCATGCGAGTATTGGATTGATAAGCCCAATCATCAAGATAACGCTGTTGTAACAGCTCTTTCTTTGCCTCGGCAGAATACAAATCCGCAAGCATACCTTGAGCCAAGGCAAAGCCTAAGCTGTTACCTGCAGTATTCCAGCCACCATAAGCCGCTAATCGATACTCCAGATTATTAGCAAAAATTTCTTTTACTAAAGCATTATCAGCACCATTGCCATATTTTACATCTGCAACTACAACAGGTTTACCACTTTCTACTACACTCTTAACATCAGCAACAAATTTTTGTGTATCTTTGCTTACGTCATAAGTATTAGCAGGAGCACTTGCTTCCAGTGTTACTCCGTCGCTAGGAGTATTTACGGCTAAAACAAGATCTGCCATTTTTTGCGTACGAGCAGGAAATGCACCTGCAGCATAAATGTGCTGTTTAGCACTTTCACCAACAGTATCATCTTCATAGGTAGGGATAGTATCTTCTCCTACACCAGGTGCAAACATAACATTCACTAATGGTAATTCATATTGCAGTCTATTAGACGCACGTGCCAGTAATAATAAGCCTAACTGATCTGCACCGGCAAAAAAGCGGATACGTTCTTTAGGTAATTCACTTACCAAAATATCCATACTGCGTGCTTCTCTATGTGCTTGAGAATAAGGTGCAGTATCATCACGACCGATTAACAGATAATCAAAATCTCCACTTTCCACACCATGCAATAAAATCTCTGTAGCACGGATGTTATTAGAACGTCTTACATATAAATCTTCTAAAACCTCACGAGGAATATTCAGACGCAAATCCGCTAATTCTCTTGTTTCCTTACGGGTAATTTTCTTTAATTCTAATTTATCCTCTAAGGCACCTAAACGGAAAATCTGCGGCCCCCACTGTGCATAATATTCAGGCTCTACAGGAGCACTGCTAGCTTTAGGAGAACGCATAATAGTAGTAAATACATATACCTTCTGACCGCCATGTGTATTCTTTAAATTCACTAAACGCTCTGCACGTTCCTCCAACACATTCATCGGAATTTCGTGGGTACGGCTGCCGACTAAGCCACCATACAGTAAAGCATCTGAAGATGCAACTACAGCGACAGAATGCTCAGCATTTTCTTCCAGCCAAGTAAATAATTTTTCTGAATCTCCTGGGCGTTGTGCATCGGCAATAATCTCACGCGGTGGAACCTGTATATCCCAACCTGCACTTTGCATGCTTTGTACGGTATAATCAAGGCATACGGGCCGATTATCCATGGGCACGTACAAAATTGTTCCTTTCGCCGCAAATGCTGTTTGGCACAACAACATTAATAATAAAAATAAACAGCTACGTAAAGCCCTCATTATCATCACATCCTTATAAAAATAAAATATTTCTCTGTAGTATAATATTCGCCACATAAGTGTTTTTTCCTCTGTTAGCTGACTAAAACTTGCCAAGCAAAAGTGTATAAAAAAGAACACTATCCACGCAAGATAGTGTTCTTATAGGTGATTAATTTAATTATTTTGGAAACGAGCCAAGAAATCTTGTGTACGTTTATTTTTCGGATGAGCAAATAACTCTTTAGGTTCACCTTCCTCAGCGATAACGCCTTGATCGATAAAGACGACGCGATTAGAAACATCACGTGCAAAAGACATTTCGTGAGTAACAATGACCATGGTCAAACCATCCTTAGCCAAATCTCTGATGACACGTAATACCTCGCCAACCATTTCCGGATCCAGTGCAGAAGTTGGCTCGTCCATAAGCAGTACTTCAGGCTCTAAAGCTAAAGCACGAGCGATAGCTACACGTTGCTTTTGACCACCACTCAATTGATGCGGTTTCGCATTAACATAACTATCCATACCGACATGCTTTAAATATTGTAAAGCAGTAGCTTTTGCCTCTTCTTTGCTTTTACCTAAAACCTTAATCGGACCAACCATGCAGTTTTCCAATACAGTCATATTATTGAACAGGTTGAAGGATTGGAATACCATACCAACCTTTGTTCTAAATAAAGTCAGCTTTTTAAACGCTTCATCAATGTTCTTGCCACGATATTTGATTTCACCACTGGTGGGATGTTCCAAATAGTTGATACAACGAATCAAAGTAGATTTACCACTACCGGAAGGACCGATAATACAGACAACATCACCACGATTAATATCGAAACTGATACCTTTTAAAATTTCACGTTCACCAAAAGCTTTCTTTAAATCATGGACAGAAACTAATAATTCTTTTTCCATAAATCAATAACGTCCTTTCTGCTTTTTAGTCGGCAAAGGAATATCGCCGCAGGGATCCATCATCGGGTCATAAGTAACCAGTTGATAGTCTTTAGGTCCATCCATTTTACTTTCAGCCCAACGCAACAGACGGGATGCGGTAAAGGTCATAATGAAATACATTACGCAGGTAATGAAGAAGATTTCAAAATACTTATAGTAAACACCTGCAGCAGATTTAGAGGCAAAATACAATTCAGTTACAGAAATTACATTCAGCACAGAGGTATCTTTAATATTAATAATCAAGTTATTACCTAATTGAGGCATAACATTACGCAATGCCTGCGGCAGAATAACACAACGCATAGTTTGTAAATGATCCATACCGATAGCAATAGCAGCTTCTTTTTGACCTGAATCAACGGATTCAATGCCGCCACGAACAGTTTCTGCCATATATGCACCAGTATTAATAGATACGACTAAAAGACCGGCAAATAACGGAGACATATCAATATCAAAAATGCTCATAGCGCCATAGTATACAACCATTGCTTGTACAATCATAGGAGTACCGCGAAAAACTTCTACATAAGCATCCAACAGACGTTGTACGGAACGGATGCAAAGCTTTTGTGCTTTGCTGGCATTATCCTCAAGAGGAATAGTTTGAATAACACCGACAATGAGACCAATTATGCAGCCTACCAAAGTACCGATAACTGCTAATAATAATGTTACTAACGCACCATGGAATAATACTTCACCATATTCCTGTATCAGGAACGTTACCCAGCCAAAAAATGTTTCTGGCATTTATTACACCACCTTAATTTTTTCTTGAATTATAACATAAAAAGGGCGACAAAATGCCGCCCCTTAATATGCAATGTTATTTTGCCAAAGGCTGTTTTTTAATAGCTTCATCCATAATTTTATTGAAGTCAGCTTCAGTCATATTTCCTAAAACTTTATTCATAGCTTCAGCTAATTCTTTGTTGCCTTTTTTAATAGCTATGCCGATTTCAACATCTTCACGAGAAGTTTTGAAACCTTTATCTTCAGGGAAAGTTACCATAACCAAATCTTTGTTAGCGAATGCTGCAGCTTTTGCAGTCGGGATATCGGTAACAATTAAATTACATTTGCCGGATTTCAAAGCTACAATCATACCAGGAACGTTGTCGATTGCAGGCAGCTTGGTAACATTCGGAACTTGGTCAATTTGATCATACCAAATGGTATTCAATTGAGAAGTTGCAATAGAACCTTTTAAATCAGCAACGCTTTTAGCTTGAGCTTGCGGAGAATCTTTTTTAACCAAAGCAACTACAGTTGCATAGTAGTAAGGTTTAGTGAAATCGACAGCTTGTTTACGTTCAGAGGTAATGGACATACCAGCAATAGCAGCATCTACTTTACCACTTACTACAGCAGGTGCCAAACCATCCCATTCAATTTTATGAATTTCCAAATCAGCGCCCATGGAGTCAGCCAGCTTTTTAGCCATGATAACGTCATAGCCATAAGCATATTCGTTAGTGCCAGCAATTTTTACTGCACCACCTTCAGCACTGGTTTGAGACCAGTTGTACGGAGCATAAGCACATTCCATAGCAACCTTTAACACTTTTTTGTTAGAGTCAGCTTTTTTATCGCCACCGCAGCCGGCCATAACAACCATAGCTACTAACATCAGGCCACACAAAGCTAATTGAGCAAATCTTTTTAAACTCATTAATACACACACCTTTCCTTAAATGGACAAAACTCCTCTTCAGTTTTATATAACTTTACTATATTATCTGAAAAAAAGCAAGATGAAAAAGCATAATATAATGTATACATAATAAAAAAAAGAGTATACTATAATAATTTATTTAAATCATAAAAAAGACCTGTAACAAATGTTACAGGTCTTGGATAATAAGCATATTTTATTGAACAGATTGACGACGATAGTATGCTCTGATACAGAACATAACCACAACCATCAAGACCATGGTAATCGGCAAAGCAATTAAAGCGACAGAACTGCCACTGAAATAAGCAATACCGCCGGCAATTACATAACCAGTAATGGAAACAGCCGCAGCAGTTAAAGCATACGGTAATTGAGTAGAAACGTGGTTAACGTGATCGGAATGAGCACCTGCAGATGCCATAATTGTCGTATCACTAATAGGTGAACAATGGTCACCGCAAACTGCACCGGATAAGCAGGCAGCAATAGAAATAACCAACATTTCATAAGTATCACCAGCACCGAAAACGTTGCAAACAACAGGAATCAGGATAGCAAAAGTACCCCAGCTAGTGCCAGTAGAGAAAGAAAGGAACATAGCTACGACGAAGATAATAGCTGGCAGGAACATTTTCAATAAACCTGCAGAACCTGCAACTAAATCATGTACATAGTATTTAGCACCTAACAGACCAGTCATACCGGACAGAGTCCAGGCTAAAGTTAAAATCATAATAGGCGCAACCATGGCACGAAAACCAGCAGGAATACAGTCAGTAAATTCATTGAATGTCATTACATTACGCACCATATAGAAGCAGAATACGAAGAAGAAGGTTACAGTGCTGCCTAATACCAAGCCTTTAGAAGCATTAGCACTAGCAAAAGCATCAACAAAGGATTCGCCGGCAAAATATCCACCAGTATAAACCATACCGATAATGCAGCAAATAATCAATACGGCGATAGGCAGAACAAGGTCTATTACAGAACCATTAGGAGTAGTAATTTCTTCATCAACATCACCATAAGGACGACTAGCAGTAGTAAACAAGTCGCCTTTAATTGCATTCTCTTCATGCATCTTCATGGGACCGAAATCAAAATTCAAGACGGTAATTAAGAACATCATCAATAAGGTAACAATAGCATAGAAGTTATAAGGAATGGTATTCAGGAACATGGTAAAACCATTGATATCAGATCCTTGCGGTACAGAAGAGGTTACAGCAGCAGCCCAGCTGGAAACAGGTGCAATAATGCAGACTGGTGCAGCGGTAGCATCAATCAGATATGCCAGCTTAGCACGGCTTACCTGATGACGGTCAGTTACAGGGCGCATTACCGAACCTACGGTTAAGCAGTTGAAATAGTCATCGACGAAAATTAAAACGCCTAAGGCAATAGTAGACAACTGAGCCCCTACACGTGTTTTGATATTTTGGGAAGCCCATTGACCGAAAGCAGCAGAGCCACCTACTTTATTCATCAATGCAACCATAATACCTAGAACAACAAGAAAGACTAAAATACCCACACTCCAGCTATCAGCTAGCTTGGTAATCATACCTCCATCCTCATGATACAAGAAAGTGTTGAGGAACAGCTCAAGATTACCATTGGAGTATAATAAGGCACCAATAGCAATGCCTACAAACAAAGAAGAATATACTTCTTTAGTAATTAATGCCAATGCAATTGCAATTACAGGTGGCAATAAAGAGGCGATTGTAGAATAAACAGCCGGTTTATAAACTGTGGGGTCTACTGCGTTAGGGGTAATAGATGTTGCATACAATAAGCCACCAAAAATCGCCAACGCAATCAACAAAAAGGTGTAATTGGTTTTTCTCATTTTTAGTTCATCACTCCATAAATTTTTCTAAAAAATCTAAAAAGTATTATACCATAAGAATATTCTCCAGACAAGAAAGACATCTTCTACTCATTATCTCTTTGTCGGATTTCTCTGAAATAATACTTTGTAAAAAAAAAGAACCATACTCTTGGTATGGTTCTTTTCTTAACCGGCGATTTTCTATCCTCCCAGGCCGCTTCCAGCCAAGTACTTTCGACGTT
>Ed_p1__coassemble_2781_pt1 | contig 6800 bp, 6 predicted proteins | sample Ed_p1__metabat2_high_PE_006 | metagenome-assembled genome bin Ed_p1
GTTAAGGAAGTGAATAGTTGTATGCACAGTATTATATTGAAACTATTAAAGCAAGCAAGATTAGCCAATAAATATAATCAGGCTGATGTTGGCAAAGCTATAGGAGTAAAAGGAAATACTATAGGAAATTATGAAAATGGCGTAACAGAGCCGGATATTGATACTTTTATTAGATTATGCAAATTCTATGGTATAGACTATATTGCTATTTTAGAAGCCGCGTACGGTCATGTTGATGAAGTTCACTTTAACGAAAATGAATTGCGTATTATAAAAAAATACCGTCAACTTGACGCAGACGGTAGAGAAGATGTTAATGATTACGTTGATATGAAATTAGCTCAGATTCAACGCAAAAGTGAAGATGCAGGGGAACTTTTAGGTTAATCAGGCATTAAACATATTTTTGATTTAGTAAGCGAATTTTAACAGAGGTGTTGCTTTATGTCTACTACATTCGAGGCGGTTGCTAATAAGTTAAATAATATTAATCCGCGTTCTTTAGCATTTTTAGAAAAGGCTATAGCGACGATAAACGTGGAAGAATTTAATGTTCCTGATTTTGTAGCTATTGATTTTGAAACCGCCAATAAGTATAGAAATTCAGCATGTGCTTTATCTGCAATTATAGTATGTAATAATCAAATTACAGATAAAAAGTTTTGGTATATCAAGCCTAACACGGACGATTTTTATTTTTCGTACTTGCACGGTATCAAGGCGGAAACAGTTAAGAACAGCATGAACATTGCAGAGCTTTGGAACAGCGAATTAAAAGAGTTGCTTTCCGGTAAAATTATAGTTGCCCATAATGCTCCTTTTGATATAAGCGTCTTACGTGCTAGTTTGGCAGAATATGATATCAAAATTCCTCGATATCAAGCTATAGATAAAGTGCTTTTAGCTAGAAAATATTTTCCGTTGTTAGATAACTATAAGTTGCCTACAGTTTGTAAGTTTTTGGATATTAAATTAGACCATCATAATGCGCTAAGTGATGCAGAAGCATGTGCTAACATTGTTATTCATTTAAATAATCATGAACCTATAGAAGTCCTGAAAAAGAAAATTATAAAACAGCTGTTTCGTGCAGAAGTAGGTGAGCAGCTGTTTAAGATTATACACAAAAGAATAGAATTTGCATCTTATTCTAGTGAAGAAGATACTTATAAAGATTTCTGCTTATTACAAAGAGTGTTAGGATCAGATGATAAAGAAGTAAATAATAAGTACGCAGCCAAAGTATTCAGACTTATGGGAGATGTATATGCGAAAATCAATGATATTAAGGGGAATATTTTATTTTACTCTCTTGCTTACTCTCTTGATGAACGCTGTGGCGTAAAAAGGCGTTTAAACCAATTAATAAACGATTATCCAGATGATTATGAAGAAATCTTAACAATGTTAGAAAGAGACGCTTTCCCGGAAAAGTATCTTATATATGAAAAGCCTAGCAAAGAAATCATAGACCTTTATTGGCATGAAAACTCCAATGATTTACTAGGATGCTGTGCTTTTTTTTATAGGTATAATATTATTTTTTGCTTTAATTATATATATTATATTTTTCTAACCAAAAAAAGCGTCCAGTGCTACCAACACTGAACGCTTAGCTGATGGAGGACGCCATCAACATGTTGTATTCTCCTACCCAATAAGGCTGAATACGTTATCATTATAACATATATCAGCCTTCTTTTTTAGTATTTTAAAAAGAAAGGTTGTTTTTTTTATGCGTAAAAATAAAAAAGAAATTAAAAAAGCGGTTATTTATGCTCGATTTTCATGTGACAAACAACGTGATGAATCAATAGAGGACCAGTTACGGGTATGCACTGAATATGCTGACTCTCATGGAATTTTAATTGTTGATCATTACTGTGATTTTGCTATTTCCGGTCGTACCGACCACCGACCACAATTTCAAAATATGATAGAGGACGCAGCCGAAGGAACTTTTGACGCCGTGCTCGTGTATAAAACAGACCGCTTTGCCAGAAATCGTTATGATAGTGCTATCTATAAGAAAAAATTAATAGACTATGGAGTAAAGGTTATTTCCGCCACAGAAGAAATTCCCGACGGTGGTGGTGGAATTATCATGGAATCCATGTACGAAAGTCTAGCCGAATTGTATTCTATCCAAATCAGCCAGAACGTCAGACGAGCCGCAAAGGGAAATGCTCTTAAATCTCATAGCAATGGCGGACACAGGCTATTAGGGTATAAAACTAATCCCGTTACACGCCGTTACGAAATCTGTGAAGAAGAAGCAAAAATAGTAAGAGAAATATTCTCCAAAGCATCAGCAGGGAAGCCATTACGTTCTATAATCGATTACCTTCATACTGCCCACGGGCTGGAGATGTCTTATTGTCGACTGACTGGCATGTTGCAGAATGAACGTTATACCGGAGTTTATATTTACGATGGCATAAAAAACGATGGTGGAATGCCAGCTATTATTTCAAGAGACACATTTGACGATGTTCAAAGATTTTTTAAAATCCGTTACCATAACACCAATTCTTTCAGCCGCTATCCTAATCAGAAGTATTTATTCAGTCGTCGTGCTTTTTGTGGGAAATGCGGTAGTTCCATAACTGGTGAAACGACAAAGAAGTCAAATGGAAAAGAATATAAATATTATGCCTGCATGGGTCATAAAATGCATCAAACAGACTGCGATATGAAGAGAATCAAAGCCGATATTGTGGAACGCGCAGCCATCAATGCCTTATTAGTTCTTATTACACAACCGGATATAATGCACGCAATTATTTCCAAAGCTGAAAAATATCAGGATAAAAAGCCACAGAACAATAAAGCAGAAAATCTGCAACAGCAGCTTGCTGAAACGCAGCATAAAAAAGAAAACATTCTCAACGCTTTAGAAGAAGGTGTTTTTAGTTCCAGTATTAAAGCCCGTTTAAAAGATTTAGAAACTCAAGAACTAAAATTAAAATCAGAAATAATTAAAGAAGATAAAAAAATAAAATTCACTAATATTTCACCAAATCAGTTTCAATTTTTCTTAGAAAAACTAAAAACGGGAGAAGTAAAAAGTGAAACATTTGTGAATTCTCTCTTTTATGAGCTAATTTCTAAAGTTTTTATGTTTCCAGACAGAATAGTTCTAGTTTATAAACTAACGAATGAACCCCAAGAAGAAATTAATTCGAACGATTAAAAAAACGCTGAATTTGTGGAAATGCAGTCAGAGAGCGGTTTCAGACAACAAAAAAACTCCGAACGCATAAGCGTTCGAAGTTGTTCTTCTTGGCTCCCCGAGTAGGACTCGAACCTACGACGCCCTGATTAACAGTCAGGTGTTCTACCGGCTGAACTATCGGGGAATTAAGGTTGGTGGTTAACCAACGAAACTTATTATACTTAATACTAATGGATTTGTCAACAAGTTTTTGAAAAATTTTTAGATATTTTTTTATTCATTAAGCAATAATTGCTGATAAGCAGTATTTAAGTACTCTTGAAGTAGATTCTCTTAATTATTCTATATTTCATCTTGTTGTCAAATAAAACTCTTTTGCAATAAGCGTGAATCAATGTTATAATGAGGATAAATCTAGGCTTGTAGCCTTAAATAATGAGGTTTTTATGGATAATATCGAAAAAATTTTAGCATATAATAAAGAATTTGTAGCCAAAGAAGAATATAAAAAATTTCAGACAAGTAAGTATCCTGATAAAAAGATTGCAATTCTTACTTGTATGGATACTCGTCTAGTAGAGTTGCTGCCTGCGGCATTGGGTATTAAAAATGGTGATGTCAAGTTGATTAAAAATGCCGGTGGTATGATTACTAGCCCTTTTGATAGTGTTGTCCGTAGCCTGCTGATCGGTATTGTTGAGCTTGGTGTGGAGGAAGTAATGGTTATCGGCCATACAGATTGCGGCGTAGCGCACATCAACGAGGAAATGATGATTACGCATTTATTACAGCGAGGAGTATCCCAAGAGCACGTGGACATGATGCGTTATGCCGGTATTGATTTTAAAAGCTGGTTGCGTGGCTTTGATGATGTGGAAACCTCTGTACACGAAACTGTAGCACTGCTGAAGCATCATCCGTTGATGCCCAAGGATGTAAATATCAGCGGCTATGTGATTAATACGGAAACAGGTGAATTGACACCAATCGTATAAGCGGATTATCACCTTTCTGCCAAGAGAGGTATAATAGAGTATTACAATCTGTAAAGGAGTGTTTTTTATGGAAGAAGCTGTTTTATATGTTGTAGAAAATCATGTGGCGACTATCACTATGAATCGTCCCAAGAGTCTGAACTCTATGAATGATGGGTTAATTGAAGGCTTGCATCTTGCTTTGGATAAGGCTGCTGCTGATGCTTATGTCCGCTGCCTAGTTCTGACAGGTAATGGTAAGGCTTTTTGTGCCGGCGGTGATTTAAGTTATTTGAATTCACTGGAAGGTGTAGCTGCGAAAAAAGCTTTTATTGCCAGAGTTGGTGATGTAGCAAGAAAAATTACCTTAATAGAAAAACCAATCATTGCTTATGTTAATGGCGTTACTGCAGGTGCTGGTGTAAATCTTATGTTGGCTTGTGACCTTGTTTATGCTAGTGAAAAAGCACGCTTCGGCGAAAGCTTTGCTAAGGTGGGCTTGATTCCTGACTGCGGCGGCTTATATTTCCTGCCGAAAGCTATCGGTGTGCATAAAGCCAAAGAATTAATGTTTACCGGCGATTTGATTGATGCGGCAACTGCAGAAAAATTAGGTATGCTCAATCATGTTTGCAGCGATGAAAGCTTAAAAGCAGAAGTTTATGCTATGGCTGCTCGTTTAGCAAGTAGTGCACCTATAGCAATCGGTTTGACCAAGAAATACCTTAACAACACGGCGTTAACTCTAGATGAAGTTTTAAATATTGAAGAAACTACACAATCTCTGCTGATGGGTACGGATGATTGTAAAGAGGGCATTGCTGCTTTCTATGAAAAACATCCGCCTGTGTTTACAGGAAAATAACAGAAGCGTCACGGAATCGTCGCTGAATCAAGGCGGCGGTTCTGTTTTCTTTTTGACTAAGCAGTGCTAGGTGTTGTATAATTAAATAATAGTTTATTTAATTATGGAGGAGTTTATGCTTGATTTAAGTACTATGATATATCGCATTCCGGCATTGCTGTTTGCTATTTCTATTCACGAGTATGCACATGCTCAATGCGCTGACAGCATGGGCGATTCTACTGCCCGTAATATGGGGCGTCTGACCTTTAATCCTATGGCGCATTTAGATCCCATCGGTGCAATCTTATTGGTAGTTGCCGGTTTTGGTTGGGCTAAGGGTGTGCCTATTAATCCCAATAATTTCCGCAATCGTAAAGAGGGGATGCTGAAAGTATCCTTTGCCGGTCCTGCAGCTAATCTGTTCTTATGTTTTTTAGCTGCCTTCATGATGGCGTTTTTAAATCGCTTTGGTATGATGAGCGAGGGCTTATACAAATTCTTACTGTGGATGCAGTTGTATAATGTGTGGTTTGCTTTCTTTAATCTGTTACCGATTCCGCCTTTGGACGGTTCTAAAATCGTTTCCGAATTATTGCCTCCTAAGCAATCTTGGCAGTTTGAAGAATTTATCGGTAAATACGGCTTTTATATTTTAATTGCCTTAGTCTTTACCGGTATTGTTGGTATTATATTAAATCCGTTAGCTAATGCTTATTTATATTTGGTCGACAGTGTTTTGGCGATAATATTTTAATTAGGATGCTGCTATAATGAGTGATTTATCTTTAAAGCTGACAGCTTTTGAAGGACCTCTTGATTTATTAATGCATTTAATCGAGAGGGAAAAAATAGATATTTATGATATACCCATAGTTTCTATTACTGAGCAGTATATTGCTTATCTGCGGAATATGCAGAAATTTGATATGGAGGCGGCCAGTGAATTTTTAGTTATGGCGGCCACATTATTACAGATTAAATCCAGAATGCTACTGCCTAAGGAGCAGCGTGAGGATGACGAAGAGGAAGCAGATCCACGTCAACAGCTGGTAGAGATGCTGATAGAATATCGACGTATTAAGAGAGCAGCGGCGGCTTTAGTAGATTTAAAGGAACAGGCTGACCGTTTCTGGCAGCGTCCGCCAATGTTTGCTGACTTAGTGGAGCGGACAGTGGCACAGTATCAGGTGCAGGATTTATTACAAGCCTTGGCTGGTATGCTACACGAGGAGGAAAAGCCAACAGCCTTTATTGAACCGCAGTCCTTTAGTGTGCAGCAGAAGATGACAGACATTATGCAGCTGGTAAAACAAAAGCCACAAGGATTTTTACTGAGCAGTGTGTTTGAATCAGGAAAGCCTGGTGAAAAGGTAGCGGCATTTTTAGGTGTTTTAGAGCTTTTAAAAATGGGCCTGATTACTATTAGTCAGAAGCAGTTATTTGCACCGATTTATATTTTTGGCAAGGAGGAGCAGCATGGAGCGTAAACAAATGCTAGGCGCATTGGAGGCAGTTTTATTCGCTGCCGGAGAGCCTATCACTGTGGCCGAGTTGGCAATGGTAATGCATTTAGAAAAACCGCAGGTCTGGGATTTGCTGACGACCTTGGAGCAAAGCTATGAAGGTGAAGAGCGTGGCTTGATGCTGCGTCAGACAGGTAATGCTTATCAATTGGTGACTAAGCCTGCTTTTTACACTATGCTTACAGCCTTGGGACGCAAAAAAGAAGTCAAGCTGACCAATGCTGCTATGGAAACTTTAGCTATTGTGGCTTTTAAACAGCCTGTTACTCGTGCCGAGATGG
>Ed_p1__coassemble_3068_pt1 | contig 6085 bp, 7 predicted proteins | sample Ed_p1__metabat2_high_PE_006 | metagenome-assembled genome bin Ed_p1
CCTGTTAACATTGGAATCTGGGGAGTATGAGTACAATGATATTAAAGAGGATTTACATTTAGATGAAAAATTAAGACAAAAATAGAAATGTGCTTGGCTGTAATGGCCATGAATCTACAAAAATATACGTAAGGAGTAGTTGAAAATTAACTTTAAAAATAAGTAGAGAGGCTTGAATTTGAGAAAATACTCTTATTCAAGCCTTGTTTTACTTTTGCTACGTTGGACAACTTAATTAAGCGAATAAAAGAACTTGTTTTTATCCATAGTTACAGATATACATTTGAGAAAATATTTTTGGTCGGCTTCTTTTATTATTTCTAAAATTGTATTCATATATTATTACTATTTTTCTTGGTGTTTTTTATTAATTCGATAAATTCTATTTTTGATCATTGGTTATTTCTTCTATTAAAGCGTCTATTCTTTTTTTATTTTCTTCTAAAGCTTTTAAAAACAAAGCATAATGTTCTTTATCACAACAGCCATCAAGACTATCTATGTCTATATCTTTTATTTTTTCAAGCGGACAATTTTGGGGAATTATAAGTGAATAATCATCAAGAGTTTTTCCATAAAGCATTGCAGGTAACGAATTGTATTCTCCTTTATATTTACAGTATAAACATTTTAATTTTCTCTTTCTTTGTGTTGCCCATCTTAAAAACTTGCATGGGGAAAAAATATCTTTTGAAGACATAACAATTCTATCACGCATCACAATTACTCCTTTTTTACTTTAACTTTTGATTCGTCTTTGTTCCGAAATTCTCAAAGATTTTCTTCTATATATGATATTTCTTCATTCGCTGCTTAACTAAGTATGAACTTGATAAGATTTATGCAGTGTGATATGAAAATTGTGTACCTTCTATTTGCAATTTAAGTTTTAAATTTTCTTCAACTTGATTATATAACGAACTGACGAATTTTAAAATGCTATTCTGCAGAATTGGGATTTAAACAGGCTTTGGATTTTATTTACGCGGTATAAGAGAGTGTTAGAAAAAATGTTCAACTTGTTATTGCAACATATTGATGAATTTGTTGCAAAAAAATAAAAGCACTTTCTTCATTATTATTTATTAACGAAGAAAGTGCTTATTTTTTCTTATCTAGTTTATCGGGTTGGGGTATAACGGATTCAATAAATGCTTTTACAATAGCAGGGTCAAAATCAAGACCTGCTTTGTTTTGTAATTCGATAATAGCATCAGCATGCGTTTTCTGCCAATGCTGGGTACAGGGATTAAGGTTACGGTCATAGTAATTTGCGACAGCAATAATACGGGCACCAATAGGAATATTTTGTCCTTTTAAACGTTTGGGATAGCCCGTGCCGTCCCATTTTTCGTGATGACAGCGTATGATATCAATTACATAGGTAAATTCAGGCATATTTTCTAGCATACTGGCACCGGCTATACAATGGCGCTTATAGATAGCATTTTCGCGTGTAGATAGGAAAGGTAGTTTAGCTAAGATAATATTAGGTACTGCCAATTGACCTATGTCATGCAAAAGAGCCGCTGTTTTAATCTGCGAAACCTCAGAGGCTGGCAGACCAATCTTAGCAGCGGTGCTGACTGCATAATTAGCCACCTGCTGACTATGCAGATATATTTCACGATTTTTAATTTCCAACATTTTTAAATAGAAGTCGCAGATTTCTTTTGTCCGACGTGCATCTGCGAAGTCTAAGCATTGTGGTATAGCAATCATGAGCTCGAATCCTTACATAAATGATTTTGATTAACGTAACAATATTTTAGTAATGACAGTATAACACTTTTTGTTAAATTATTAAAGTATAAACCTGCTTATATATTGCAAAAAAATGAAGAGCGTCATATAATAGTTTAGTACAACTCAGGTCTGTGGTTGAAAGTCGATGCCAGTTGCAGGCAAAACGATCCACGTAAGCAGTAAAAATTACTGTGAGCACGGTGCAGCTTAGAAGTAAGTCCTGCCGCATAAAAATTGAGGCGAGAGAGTTAGTAGTGGGGAGCAGAGTCTTAGGAGCGAACCCTCCAGCAGGCGAGTGTGGGGGCGAAAACCAGGTCAGCTGAGTTGTATTTATTTTTATACAAAAAAAGTTATAAAAATACTTTACAAATCTGGAAAGTGGATGTATAATTATTCCATCAAATGAATTTGAGTTCTGTTGAATTAAGAAAGGGGTATTAATGATGAAAAAATTATTGGTTTTGATGATGACTATTATTGCAGCTGTTGCAATGTTGACTGCTGGTTGTGGCGGCGGAGAAAAAAAGGCTGATGGTGAAAAAGTATTGCGCGTAGCAACTGAACCGACTTTTGCTCCGTTTGAATTCCAAAAAGAAGGCAGCAAAGATTATGACGGTTTTGATATGGATTTAGCTCGTGCTATCGGCAAACAAATGGGCTATAAAGTTGAAATTGTAAATATGGGTTTTGATGCTTTAATTCCTGCTTTGAATGCTGGCAATGTTGATGTTGTTGCAGCTGGTATGAGCATCACTGATGAACGTAAAAAAGCAGTAACCTTTACTGATCCGTACTATACTTCTGGTTTGATTGTTATGGTTAACAAAGATAACAAAGAAGTAAAGAGCATTAAAGATTTGGAAGGCAAACGTATTGCTGCTCAAATCGGTACTACTGGTGAAAATAAAGCTAGAACTGTAAAAGGTGCTACCGTAACTGCTTTCAATACTAATACTGAAGCTGCTATGGAACTGAAAAATAAAGGCGTTGACGCTGTTATCAATGATAGCCCGGTTGTTGGTTACTACTTAGCTCAAGGTGGTAATGAAAGTGCTATGACTGTTGGTGAAATTATGGAAGCTGAAAAATATGGCTTGGCTGTAAAAAAAGGTAATGATAAATTAGCTGCTGAAATCAACAAAGCATTAGCTGAGCTGAAGAAAAATGGCGAATACGACAAAATTTACAAAACCTGGTTTGGTGAAGTAAAGAAATAATAACGTCGGTTCTTAACGGAGCACAATGTGGTGTAGAATCGCAAGTGCTCCGTTTTTATTGAAACTCGAAATAAAAAATAAAAATAAAAAAGAAAAAGAGTTTCAATATTATATATTTATTTTATTTTTTTAGGGGGAAAGACAAATGAAAAAAGGTTTATTGTTTCTGTCAATGATTTTATTGGTATGCAGCATGGTGTTATCCGGCTGTGGCGGATCTGCTGAAAAAACAGCTGCTACTGGCAATAACGTATTGCGTGTTGGCACAGAGCCTATTTTTGCACCGTTTGAGTTTCCTAAAGAAGGAAATCAGGGTTATACTGGCTTTGATATTGAATTAATGGAAGCCATTGGTAAACAAATGGGCAAAAAAGTAGAATTTGTTGCTATGGGTTTTGATGCTTTAATTCCTGCTTTGAATACAGGTAATATTGATGTGGCTATTGCAGGCATGAACATCACTGAAGAGCGTAAAAAAGTTGTTACTTTTTCTGAACCGTACTATACTTCTGGATTAGTCATTATGGTTAAGAAAGATAATAATGACATTAATAATATCGATGATTTAAAAGGTAAATGTATTGCTGCTCAAATTGGTACTACTAGTGAATTGAAAGCAAGAGAAATAGAAGGCACAGTTGTTAAAACATTCAATACTCAAGATGAAGCTGCTTTAGAATTAAAAAATGGTGGCGTTGATGCATTAATTGGTGACATTCCGGTAGCTGAATATTATTTGGCTAAAGGAGGGAACAAGTTTGCTAAGCTTGTTGGTGAAAAGATGAAAGATGGCCAATATGGTATCGCTGTTAAAAAAGATAGCAAATTAGCTGAAGATATAAATAAAGCTATGGCAGAATTAAAGAAAAATGGTGAATTTGCCAAAATTCATCAGAAATGGTTTGGTACAGCTGAATAATTTTTCGCAAAAAGAACTTTACAACCAGTTTAAAGCGTGCATAGCTGTTACTGACTTTATGAAAGAAGGGATTTTAAGAACATGGATTTTAACTTTGAATTAATGGCTGATTCTTTCCCGTTATTACTGGCTGGTGCTGGTATTACGGTAGAAATTACAGCAATCAGTGTAACTTTTGGCCTTTTAATCGGCAGTATGATAGGTATTGCACGTCTTTGTACTATTAAGCCTCTGCGTTATTTAGCTAACGTATATGTTGATTTTATCCGTGGTACTCCGCTTTTGGTACAAATCTTCTTGGTATACTTTGCTTTACCTGGTATTACAGGTAATCGTGTAGATCCTTTCTTTGCTGCAATTTCCGCTTGTTCTATTAATAGTGGTGCGTATGTTGCCGAGATTATTCGTGCAGGCATCCAATCCATTGATAAAGGTCAAATGGAAGCCGGTCGTAGCTTGGGTATGTCCTGGGCACAAACTATGCGTTATATTATTATGCCGCAAGCATTTAAACGCATCATTCCTCCTTTGGGCAACGAATTTATCGCAATGCTGAAAGATTCCTCCTTGGTATCTGTAATCGGCTTTGAAGAGCTGACTCGTCGTGGCCAATTGATTATCGCACGTACTTATGCATCCTTTGAAATTTGGATGGCAGTAGCTATTATCTATTTGGTTATGACCTTTGCAGTTGCACGTTTGGTAGGTTATCTTGAGAAGAGGTATGATAAAAAATGAGTAAAGAAATGATTAAAATTACCAATCTGCAGAAAAGCTTCGGTGATCTGCAGGTTTTAAAAGGCGTAGATCTTACTATCGATGAAAAAGAAGTAGTAGTTATCATCGGTCCTTCCGGCAGCGGTAAAAGTACTTTGCTGCGTTGCATCAACTATTTAGAAGAACCCACAGGAGGCAGTATTGTTATCGATGGTATTCCTCTGACAGGCGAAGCTAATATCAACGAAATTCGTAAAGAAGTTGGTATGGTATTCCAACGTTTCAACCTTTTTCCACATATGACTGTTTTGGAAAATTTGATGTTAGCACCGATGAAGGTTCGTGGCATTTCTCATGAAGAAGCCGAAAAAACTGCTAAACTGTATTTGGCTAAAGTTGGTCTGTCTGATAAAGCTAAAAGCTATCCGGAACAATTATCCGGTGGTCAGCAGCAACGTGTGGCTATCGCTCGTGCTCTGTGCATGAAACCGAAAGCATTATTGTTTGATGAACCGACTTCTGCACTGGATCCGGAAATGGTTAATGAGGTTCTGGATGTTATGAAAGAACTCGCTAATGAAGGCATGACTATGGCTGTTGTAACTCATGAAATGGGCTTCGCTCGTGAAGTTGGTGATAGAGTAGTATTTGTTGATGATGGTGTTATTCAAGAGCAAGGTACTCCTGATGAAATCTTCAATAATGCTAAAGGTGAGCGTACTAAGAGCTTCTTATCTAAAGTACTTTAATCTTGTAAAAATGTAACACTTTTATAGGATTTTCAAAAATAATTTTGCGTTTATGATAATTTTTGCAGGAATTCAAACCTATATAGCGAAATATATAAGCAAAGGGATGAAGACCGAAGCCCTTGTAAAAAGTGGTAACGTTGCACTCACATGATTGTAATGAATTACCAAAGGAGGCATGAATTATGAGCGTAAACGTAAAAGGCAGAAACATTGAAGTAACTCCCGCATTAAGAGAATATGTGGAGAAAAAGGTTGCTAAGGTTACTAAGCAGTTTAAGGCTGTTGGTGATATTTCTGCAGTACTGAAGGTTGAAAAAGGTAATCATATCGTTGAGATTACCGTGCCCGCAAGCGGAATTCTGCTGAGAGCACAAGAAACTACGAAGGACATGTATTCCTCCATTGATTTAGTTGTTGAGAAGATTGAAAGACAAATTCATAAATATAAAACTCGTCTGATGAAGAGAAAATATGCTAACTTTGCAGATCCTACTCCGGTTACTCCGGCTGAAGGTGTAGCGGAAGATGGTGAATTCCAGATTATCAAAAATAAACATTTTACTATGCATCCGATGACTCCAGAAGAAGCTATTCTGCAAATGAATTTGTTGAACCATGATTTCTTCGTATTCTTCGATCCTGATTTGGGCAGCACTAATGTTGTATATCGTCGTAAGGATGGCAAATATGGTCTGCTGAGTCCTGAATTAAAATAAGGTTTTTAACAGCACGTA
>Ed_p1__coassemble_3173_pt1 | contig 5880 bp, 6 predicted proteins | sample Ed_p1__metabat2_high_PE_006 | metagenome-assembled genome bin Ed_p1
TGGGTGCTGCTGCTGGCGCTGGTATCGGTAACGGTAATATGTGCGGCAAATCTATTGAATCCATGGCTCGTCAACCGGAAGAAGCTGGTAAAATCTTTACCAACATGTTGGTATGCGTAGGCTTGATCGAATCCATGCCTATCCTGTGCTATGTAATCGCTATCGTTCTGGTATTCGCTAACCCGTTCATTAAATAATTTTATTTTGCAAGATTTCTAAAGGAGCGTGCTATAATTGGTTAACTTTAATATGACACTTATCGCGCAAATCCTGAACTTTTTAGTTTTAGTTTTTGTCCTTGCAAAATTTGCTTACAAACCTGTAGTTAAAATTATGGATGAACGTAAGAATAAAATTGCAAGCGATTTGGAAGCAGCTGAAAAAGCAAAAACTGATGCTGAAGCTGTTAAAGCAGAATATGCTGCTAAATTAGCTGAAGCTAAACAAGAAGCTCAAGCTATCATTGATGCTGCACGTAAAACTGCTCAAGCTGCTCATGATAAAATCATGGCTGACACCAAAGCTGAACAAGATCAGGTTGTCGCAACTGCAAAAGAAGCAATCGCTATGGAAAAGAAAAAAGCTATGGACGACATTCGTGTCCAAGTTATTAACCTGTCCATGATTGCTGCTAGCAAAATTGTAGAACAAAAATTAGGTTCTGAAGAAGATAAACAAATGGCTGGCAAAATCGTTGATTCTATTATGAAATAATTATTTTGCTGCTTTCCCTATTAGGCCGGAAAGTATCTGCTGAACTGCGAATCAGTGTGATAAGAGCCGGTATTCGGAGGTGATTGGTACAATATGAAGAGTGAAGAAAATATTGCTTTATTGAAGCAAGAATTGTCCGACTTCAAAATTGATCTGGGTTCTATTAAAGAACTGTTAGATGTTAATGTAACTACAGCCAAAAAACTGACTGTCGACGAGTATCAATCCATTTCTGCAATTCTCACCGAGAAACTGGGTCGCGAAATTTTCTTAAATAAGAAAGTAGATCCTTCTATCCTCGGCGGCATCATCGTACAAGTTGGCGATAAGGTATATGACGCTTCCGCTCTGCGTAAGCTGAAAAAAATGGAAGTAGCTCTGAATGGCATTGACATTCACGAATACACCAAACCTGAAGCTATGGGTGATGCTCTCAGCGCTAAGCTCGAGAATTACAAAGTGGATGCTGACCTCGAAGAAGTTGGTATCGTTGAAAAAATCGGTGACGGCATCGCAACTGTTATCGGTATGAAAAACGCAATGGCTGGCGAATTGGTTGAAATGCCCCATAACGTATCCGGCATGGTTCTGAACTTGAACCCTGATTCCGTTGGTATCGTATTAATGGGTGGCGAAACCAAAATTAAAGAAGGCGACATCGTTCGCCGTACCGGCCGCATCATGGAAGTTCCTGTTGGTGAAAACCTGCTGGGCCGTGTAGTAAGTGCAATTGGTAACCCGATTGATGGCAAAGGCGAAATTGTTGCTGCTGCACATCGTCCGGTTGAATCTCCTGCACATGGTATCGCAGACCGTCAACCGGTTGATACCCCGTTGCAAACCGGTATTAAATGTATCGACGCATTGGTTCCTATCGGACGTGGTCAGCGTGAATTAATCATCGGTGACCGTGGTACTGGTAAAACCGCTGTTGCAATCGATACTATCATCAACCAAAAAGGCTTAGGCGTTATCTGCATTTATGTAGCTATCGGCCAAAAAGCTTCTACCATTGCTCGTATTGTTCGTACTTTGGAACAACACGGTGCTATGGAATATACTATTATCGTAGCTGCTACTGCTGCTGACTCCGCTCCGCTGCAATATCTGGCTCCGTATGCTGGCGTAACCATGGCTGAATACTTCATGGATCAAGGCAAAGACGTTCTGTGCGTATACGACGACCTGTCCAAACACGCTGTTGCATATCGTGCAATGTCCCTGCTTCTCCGCCGTCCGCCAGGACGTGAAGCTTACCCTGGTGACGTATTCTACTTGCATTCCCGTCTGTTGGAACGCGCTGCTCGTCTGAACGATGAACTGAAAGGCGGTTCTATTACTGCTCTGCCTATCATCGAAACTCTGGCAGGTGACGTAGGCGGCTTCATTCCGACCAACGTAATTTCCATTACTGACGGTCAGATCTTCTTGGAATCTGAATTGTTCTACGCAGGTATCCGTCCGGCTATTAACTCCGGTCTGTCCGTATCTCGTGTAGGTGGTGCTGCTCAGATTAAAGCTATGAAGCAAGTAGCTGGTACTTTACGTCTGGATTTGGCACAATTCCGCGAACTGGCAGCATTTGCTCAGTTTGCTTCTGACCTTGATAAAGCTACTAAAGCTCAATTGGACCGTGGTCAACGTCTGACCGAAGTTCTGAAACAAGGCCAATACAGCCCGCTGTCTGTTGAAAAACAAGTTATGGCAATTTACCTTGGCACTAAAGGTTACCTGGATGACGTAGCAGTTAAAGACGTAACTCGCTGCGAAAAAGAATTCCTGGAATTCATGGCTGCAAACCATCCTGAAGTTGGTGCAGACATCCTCAGCGCTAAGAAAATCACTGACGAAAATGAAGAAGCATTGAAGAAAGCTATCGCCGAGTTCAAGGAAACCTTTGTATCCAGTGAAGGCAGGTGATTAACTGATGGCAACTGCACGCGAGATTCATCGCCACATGAAAAGCGTAGGTAACATCGGTAAGATCACTAAAGCTATGAAGATGGTTGCTGCTGCTCGTCTTAGACGTGCTCAAGAAAAAGCTGCTGCTAGCCGTCCTTATGCTATCAAGATCAAAGAAGTGTTATCCAGCGTTGTGAGCGATCCGAGCATTCTTGCAGGCCTTAGTGCCAAAAAACACCCGCTGCTTCAACATCGTGAAGTTAAAAAAGTTGGTTATCTGGTACTCGCCTCTGATAAAGGTCTGGCTGGTGCATATAGCTCCAATGCTCTGAAATTAGCTGTGGCTGAAATTTCTGCTTGTGATGACGAAGTTGTTGTTATTACCAGTGGCCGTAAGGCAAGAGATTTCTTCAACCGCCGTGGTTATAAAGTATTGAGTGCACATTTCGGTTATTCTGACAGACCTACATATGCTAACGCTGCTGAAATTGCTCAAGATGCAATTGCACAATTTGCTGATGAGCATTTTGATGAACTGCGTATTGTATATACAATCTTTAAAACTGCTTTGTCCCAGACTCCTACCTGCGAAAAAATTCTGCCGGTAGAGCCTCCTGTTAAGGAAAAAGGCAAAGCAAGTGCTTCATTTATCTTTGAACCTAGCGAAGACGAAACTTTGCAAGTACTTGCTCCTAAGTATTTGGAAACCGTAGTTTACGCTGCTCTGGTACAATCTGCTGCCAGTGAATTAGGTTCTCGTATGACTGCAATGTCTTCTGCAACTGACAACGCTGCAAAACTGGTACAAAACCTGGAGCTGTCTTACAATAAGGCACGTCAGGCTTCCATTACCCGTGAGCTTAACGAAATCGTTGGCGGCGTAGAAGCTTTGAAACAGTCTCAAAACTAATTTGAATTAATTCGTAGGGAGGCTAAAACCTTGAATACAGGTAGAATCGTACAAGTTGTTGGTCCTGTTATCGACATCGAGTTCCCCGCGAAGAGCATGCCTGCTATCCTGAACGCAATCAAAGTTGATGGTACTACTGACGACGGTAAGGTAAAAATTCATCTGACCGCTGAAGTTATGCAACATATCGGCTACAATGTAGTTCGTGCCGTTGCTATGAGCTCCACCGACGGCTTGGTTCGTGGCATGGAAGCTGTTGATACCGGCGCTCCTATCAGCGTACCGGTAGGCCCTGGTGTTCTGGGTCGTATCTTCAACGTGCTCGGCGAAACTGTTGACCATGACGATACTCCGGTTGAAGCTGCTGATCACTGGCCTATTCATAGACCGGCTCCGAGCTTCGATCAACAAGCAACATCTACTAAAATTTTGGAAACCGGCATTAAAGTCGTAGACTTAATCGCTCCGTATGCTATGGGCGGTAAAATCGGTCTGTTCGGCGGTGCTGGCGTAGGTAAAACCGTTATTATTATGGAGCTTATCCATAACATTGCTACTGCTCACGGTGGTTATTCCGTATTCGCAGGCGTTGGCGAACGTACTCGTGAAGGCAACGATCTGTGGGGCGAAATGAAAGAATCCGGCGTTATCAACAAGACCGCTCTTGTTTACGGCCAGATGAACGAACCCCCTGGAGCACGTATGCGTGTTGGTTTGACCGGTCTGACCATGGCAGAATACTTCCGTGATGTTGGCGGCCAAGACGTATTGCTCTTTATCGATAACATTTTCCGTTTCATTCAGGCTGGTTCCGAAGTATCCGCATTGCTCGGTCGTATGCCTTCTGCAGTAGGTTACCAACCTACCTTGGCAAACGATATCGGCGCACTGCAAGAGCGTATTACCTCCACCAAAACCGGTTCTATCACTTCCGTACAGGCTGTATATGTACCTGCGGATGACTTGACTGACCCGGCTCCGGCAGGCACCTTCGCTCACTTGGATGCAACCACCGTACTTTCTCGTCAAATCGCAGAGCTTGGTATTTATCCGGCAGTTGACCCGCTCGACTCCACCAGCCGTATCCTGGATCCGCTGGTAATCGGTGAAGAGCATTATCATGTTGCTCGTGGCGTTCAAGCTATCCTGCAACGTTATAAAGAATTGCAAGATATCATCGCAATTCTTGGTATGGAAGAATTGAGCGAAGAGGACAAAGTAACTGTTGCCCGTGCTCGTAAAATTCAAAAATTCCTCAGCCAGGCATTCTTCGTTGCTGAACAATTTACCGGTACCCCCGGCCAATATGTTCCTCTGAAAGAAACCATCCGCGGCTTCAAAGAAATTCTGGAAGGCAAACATGATGATCTGCCTGAAGGTGCTTTCTACATGGTTGGTACCATTGATGACGCTGTTGCCAAGGCTGCAACTATGAAGGATTAATAATGGCTACACCTTTTACATTTGAAATTGTCACTCCGGATAAAATGCTTTTTTCTGCTGAAAATGTAACTTATGTTGGCTTCCGTGCACTGTCCGGCAACTTAGGTATTAAAGCAAGACATATGCCGATTATCGCAACTCTGGACATCTCTCCGATGAAAATTGAGTTCACCGATGGTACAGATATGGAATTTGCTGTTTGCGGCGGTTTTCTGGAAATGAAAGACAATAAATGTACTGTTTTAGCAACTATTGCTGAAGCTGGTGCAGATATTGATACTGCTCGTGCAACTGCAGCCAAAGAACGTGCAGAACAACGTCTGGCTTCTAAAAGTGCTGATGTCGACTCTGCTCGTGCTGAACGTGCATTAAAAAGAGCAATGGCTCGTCTGCGTGCCGCTCATAAAGCATAAAAGCATTCAAGACAATACAAATTTAAAGACTCTGTCCCAATTTGGGACGGAGTCTTTTTTATTGCCTTAAAATGTGCTATTATGCTAACTTTCCACTATTGTCACAGTTTAAGACTTGCATAAAATACTTGCTTATAGTATTCTATAATAGTAAAAAGGAGGAGTGTGAGATGGCTGACATTATTGAGAGCCTTGCTGGTAATAAAATGCTCATGCTCAAGGAGGATATTGCATTTCTGCGTAAACGTTTAGCGGAATGTGCAGATGAGGACGCGAAGAAAGCAATTCGTCGAGAGCTGATGGAAAAAGAGACTTATTATAATATTCTCGCAGACCGCCAGCGGATTAATTTCTAAGCCGGAGATTTTGCCGGCTTTTTCTGTGTTTATGAGATTGAATCCAGCCGGTCGTAATAATAAAATAAAAATATCTAAATTTAATCTAGCTTCGCATATACAGGAGGAATATTTTGGAAAAGCTAATTGTTAAAGGCGGCAA
>Ed_p1__coassemble_3640_pt1 | contig 5036 bp, 2 predicted proteins | sample Ed_p1__metabat2_high_PE_006 | metagenome-assembled genome bin Ed_p1
GCTCGCCGGACTTTTTTTCTATCTCTGGATGACACACACAATACAATTGCAGCTTTTCGGTATCGACCTTTCCCACTATTTTTTTATTGTGATTGCCAGCATCGCTGTTATCGGTCTAGCATATATCTTTACAAAAGAAATCAAAAATGCTAATGTTTGGCTAGGAGGCAGAAGTCAATTAGTAAAAGTAGGCATTATCCTACTTTTTTCTTCTATCTGTGCATTTTTATTATTTGCCGCCTTTCTCTTTTGGATATTTCTGTTGAAAAATATTATGTAATTTAAAATATTGCTTACATATAAAAAGGAGGCTGGGATAAAACCAAGCCTCTTGTTTACTTAAATCATAATTATCCTTAACTCAGTGCCAAATTAATACAATTTCTTGATTTCTATATATCATTACTTTGCCAACGGATCATCTCCGTATTGATTAGGTCCAACTTGTCCTTTTTTAGCAAATAAATATATGTACATTACTATTTGTAAAATTGGAATTATACTGCCAGAAAAGAAAAATACCCATGTCCATTTACTGCTTTTGCCTATATCATGAAATCTTCTATTAGCATTTGCAAATATTGCATATATCATAGGCATTATAAAAATATATGAAAATATAACTTTGTCAAAATTGCATTTTACTATCATCATATATACTAGAGCAATAACAACATAAAAAACAATAGTTCTAATTATAAAAGGCTTTCGTGCCAATCTACCTTTGTAAGTAAAATAATTATCATCAGAAGGATTAAAAAATTCATTTTTGTTGTTTTCCATAACAATACCTCCCTTTAATTTTTCTTTATCTTACTTTTTTATAAACTAAAGTATATATATATATTATAACATAATTCTATAAAAAAAGAGAATTTAAAAGCAAAAAGGCTAGAATTGAGAAAATACTCAAATTCTAGCCTTTTTTTGATTTATTAAGTTATTTATGTTCCTAGCTTTAATTTTTAGCTAAAAGCTAGCGTACAGCTTATTTGAAGTACAGAACACCGGATTTGAAGATTTTTTGGTCTTTTTCGCCGGCAATGTTACGGAACAGGCCCGGTGCAAAACGTTCGCTGTGACCCATTTTACCTAAGATACGACCGTCAGGGCTGGTAATACCTTCGATAGCATATAAACTGCCGTTAGGATTGCACGGAGTATTCATGGTCGGTACACCTTGAGCGTTAACATATTGAGTTGCAACCTGACCATTAGCAAACAGCTCTTTGATTACGCTTTCCGGAGCGTAGAAACGGCCTTCACCATGAGATACGGCAATAGCATGTTCTTCGCCGGGTTCGCAGCAGCTGAGCCACGGAGATTTGTTGGAAACAACTCTAGTAGTAACGATTTGAGAAATATGACGGCCGATATTGTTGAATGTCAGTGTCGGAGATTCTGCATTCAAATCACGGATGTCGCCATAAGGAACAAGACCAAGTTTAATCAATGCTTGGAAGCCGTTGCAGATACCCAGCATTAAGCCGTCACGGTTTTCTAACAGATTGCTGATGGCTTCTTTGATACGGGGGTTACGGAACATAGTAGCGATGAATTTACCGCTGCCGTCAGGTTCGTCACCGGCACTGAAACCACCAGGAATCATCACGATTTGAGAGTTATTGATATATTTAACCATTGCTTCTACAGATTCTTCGATTGCAGCAGCAGTCAGGTTACGTACGATAAAGGTATTAGCTTCTGCACCGGCAGCTTCAAAAGCACGTGCACTATCATATTCGCAGTTATTGCCCGGGAAAACAGGAATAAATACACGCGGTTTAGCAATATTTACAGGAGCAGTCAAAGCCATGTCAGCTTTGTACAGCGGCATGTTAATATCAGCAGGTTCTTCTACTTTCGGCAGGCTGTCAGGGAAAATGCTTTGCAACGGTTCACGATAAGCAGCCAGAGCTACATCAGCAGCGATAACAGTATCATTAATGGAGATACCTGCTTCAGCAGTGGTATGACCTAAGAGCATGAAGTCTAAGCCGTCAAACAATTCTTCCGGTTCAACACCTGCTGCCAGCTCCAGAACTAAGCCACCAGGTTGCAGAGTGAAGAGACTGTCAGTATCATGGAACGGTTTGATAAATTCAAAGCCCAGCTCATTGCCCATAGCCATAGTAGTTACGAGAGCAGCGATACCGCCTTCTTTTACAGCAGCAGCGGCAGCAATTTTACCTGCTTCCATTGCATTGTGAACAGCAGTCAGGTTTTTACGCAGAGCTGCAAAATCAACTACTTCATCATTATTACGCGGGCAGGACAGGAATACTACCTTATCTCCAGCTGCTTTAAATTCAGCAGATACAGCTTTATCACCATCGATTACGCCAACAGCAAAGGATACCAATGTCGGCGGAACAGTTTTATCCATAAAGGTACCGCTCATAGAGTCTTTACCACCGATTGCCGGCAGTTCCAAAGCATCTAAAGCAGTGAAAGCACCCAACAAAGCACTAAACGGTTGACCCCAGCTCTTGCTGTCATGCAGTTTCGGGAAGTATTCTTGTAAAGTCAGACGCAGTTTTGCAGGGTCTGCACCCAGTGCAACTGCACGTACTACGGATTCGATTACAGCGTACATAGCGCCATGGAACGGACTCCAGCAAGCAACATCCGGATTATAGCCGCAAGCCATTACAGAAGCAGCAGTGGTATTGCCATGCAGAACAGGAATACGACCTACCATACCTTCGGACGGAGTTAATTGAGTTTTACCACCGAACGGCATCATTACTGTACCGCGACCGATGGTGCTGTCAAAACGTTCAGACAAACCTTTTTCGCTGCAAACATTCAAACGGCCCAGGTTATGCAACCAAGCAGTTTTCAAATCTGTTGCTTCGGTTACAACAGCAGGAACCTTTTCAAAAACATTTTCTTCTGCTTCTTCAGCAACAGTGATGTTAGTATGTTGAGCAACACCGTTGGTATCAAGGAAAGCACGGGAAAGGTCAACGATTTTATCACCACGCCAGAACATAACCAGACGGGGATCTTCAGTAACCTCTGCTACTACAGTAGCTTCCAGGTTTTCTTCGTCAGCATATTTAATGAACGCATCGCGGTTAACAGCTTCGATAACTACTGCCATACGTTCTTGAGATTCGGAAATAGCCAGCTCAGTACCATCCAAGCCATCATATTTTTTCGGAACTTTATCCAAATCAATTACTAAACCATCGGTCAATTCGCCGATTGCAACAGAAACACCACCTGCACCAAAGTCATTGCAGCGTTTAATCATTGCAGTTACAGCAGGATTACGGAATAAGCGTTGGATTTTACGTTCAGTAGGCGGATTACCTTTTTGTACTTCAGCACCACAGCTCATCAAAGAATCAACAGTATGCTCTTTAGAAGAACCGGTTGCACCACCACAGCCGTCACGGCCGGTTTTTCCGCCTAACAGAACTACGATATCGCCGGCAGCAGGACGTTCACGACGAACAGCACTACGCGGAGCAGCACCCATTACACCGCCGATTTCCATACGTTTAGCAACAAATTTTTCATGATAATATTCTTGTACATGACCGGTAGCCAAGCCGATTTGGTTACCATAGGAGCTATAGCCGGCAGCAGCACCGATAGTGATTTTACGTTGCGGCAGTTTGCCGGATAAAGTTTCGCTAATGGGTGTACGCGGATCTGCAGAACCGGTTACACGCATAGCTTGGTATACATAAGAACGACCGGACAGAGGATCGCGGATTGCACCGCCGAGGCAGGTTGCAGCACCGCCGAACGGTTCGATTTCGGTCGGATGGTTATGAGTTTCATTTTTGAACATTACCAGCCACTCTTCAGTTTTGCCATCTACTTCGATAGGCACAACGATGGAGCAAGCATTGATTTCTTCGGATTGATCTAAATCTTCCAGTTTACCTTCTTTACGCAGCTTCTTCATACCGATAACTGCAATATCCATTAAGGTTACAGGACGAGTAGTATCTTCACCATAAACTTCATCACGGGCAGCCATATATTTATCATAAGCTTCTTGTACCGGATTGGTGAAGTTGCCGGGAATGATTTCCACATCTTCGATTTGAGTCATGAAAGTTGTATGACGGCAGTGATCAGACCAATAAGTATCTAATACGCGAATTTCGGTGATGGTCGGTTCGCGATGTTCTTCATTAAAGTATTTTTGGCACCACAGTAAATCGTCCAGGCTCATTGCCAAGCTCATGGATTGACGTAACGCTTCAGCTTCTTCCTTGCTCATGGTCAGGAAACCGGTAACAGATTTTACTTTTTCCGGTTCTTCGCAGGTAGCAATCAAAGTTTCAGGTTTACCTTGCTCTGCTTCACGAGCTTCGATAGGGTTGATGCAGTAAGCTTTGATTTTGGCTACTTCATCAGCGGAAAGCTCACCTTCCAGAACATAAACCTTAGCAGCAGCAACCATCGGACGATCTTTTTGAGTAATCAATTGAATGCATTGTTCAGCAAAATCTTCACGTTGATCATATTGACCGGGCAGCAGCTCTACGGCAAAAGCCTGCTCATTAGCAGCCAGCGGCAGATTTTCTTCCACTACAGTGTCTACAGGGGGTTCGGACAGAACCAAAGCCTTCGCCATAGCAAATTCTTCATCGCTTAAACCCATTACATCATAACGGTTGACGATACGGATATTCTTCAAGCCGTTCATGCCTAGGTTGTTACGTAAATCCGCAAGCAAACCATGTGCTTCAACAGCAAAAGCATCCTTTTTCTCCACAAAAATTCTTCTGATATTATTCATATACACAGCCTCCAATCCAGAACTTCGAGGTTATTATTACAGTTTCGTATATATTTTAACACATTAGGCGATTTGTTGCACTAGGTTTTTAATCTCAAATCAATTTTTCCCTAATAAACATCCAAAATTCATGGCTTTTACCAATAATTTACAAAACTCCTTGCATTTTCTCTTAATTTTACGCATAATATAATTGTATATTTTTCTCAACTAATATCTTATAAACAAACAGTAGTTAGTTTTATTTTTCGTGCTTCTATTATAGAAAATA
>Ed_p1__coassemble_6502_pt1 | contig 2878 bp, 2 predicted proteins | sample Ed_p1__metabat2_high_PE_006 | metagenome-assembled genome bin Ed_p1
CATTAAATTCAGGACTTCCATTTTCAATAACTTCTTCTAAAACTCCCATTTCTTTTAGTTCTTTAACTCCTACATAACCAAGAAAAGCACAAAAATCATCACAATGAGCTATCCAACTTTCTTGTTGCCAACCACAATAGCTAGGAGTTCTGTGAGTTAATTCATCTATTTTTTCTTTATCACTAACTTCTCCAAAATAAATGTCTATAAAATCTCCGTCAAATTTTTTACTTGCTTCTCCATTAGCTATACATTTAGGACATAAATATTCAACATCTTCAACTGAATAAAAAGGTCCAGCATAATATACATCAGTTTCTTTTCCACAACAATCACAAATTACAGTTCCATTTGTTTCAAAAGTTCCTGTCTTTAAAGGGTCTGGGTGGTATTTAAAAAATGGTAATTCTTTTTTCATAACTTACCTCCTACTCTTCATCTAATGCTTCATAAAGTTTATCCAAAATAGGAATAATTTCATCAGGTATTCCCTCTTCCCAACCGGGACTTTCTAAAACTTCTCCCTCTAAAGCCATATACATCTCTTTAGGTATCTCTCTTTTCATTTCCTCTTCTTCCTCTTCGTCAACTTCTTCTGTCCAGTCATAATCTGAATTATATGGGTCATTTTTAGGATCAAAAGCATATTTTTGATTTTTATAAAATCCTGAAAGATAATTTTTTTCAAGAGTTTCAACAATATCATAATCTTCTAAAGCCCAGCTGTCCTCTTCTTCACATTCTTCTCTATTTTCATATTGTTTAAAAGCTTGAGGATTCATATACCAATATAAAAATAAAGCTGTGCCTTTGTCAGTGTCAGGTTGTTCTACTATCCATTTAATAACATCTTTAGAATTATCAAAATTCCAGTCTATTGCCAAAAGTTGTCTTTCTTTTGGAGAGTTTTTCTTCAAATAATCTATGATCAATTCAGTTTCTAATGCATCAAATTCATCCTCAGCAATCTCTACATTTTCCCAATCAAAATCTTCTCTTAAAATATCTTCTACTTTTAACATGCTGCACTCCTCCTTATTTCCATCCCAATACAAACTCCCAAATGCTAACTACGATTAAAATAGCTCCTGCTGCTAAAAAAATTATTCTTCTAGAGCCTCTGCCATAAAGCTGAGAGTCTGGAGCTCCAGTTTGGTCACAAAGCCAGTTCCAGTTCATTATGCTACCTATTAAAACTACAATCCCCATTACTAGTGTAATAAGAATTCTATTTTCTTGTATAAAGGCTGTAATCATCTTATCCATCCAGGCTTCTCCTTTTAGATCTTTGATGAAACATTGTGATAATCCTACAATTTCAAGAGAAATTTAATATTTAAACAACAATTATCCACCCCCCCGTGTACATTTCTATTAGAACTTTACTTCACCTGCTAAGGATATACACTTCACATTTATTTCACTTCTAAAAAGCAACAATGTATCAATTGCTACAATTATAAAAGCAAATTTCCCTGCTTGATGAAAAGTTCTAATACGTTTAACTAAGCAGCATGACGCTTATACTTTACAGTTGATTATACACAATGCTTAACTTTTCCAGCAAACAACTCAGTACATATACTCAAACTACACTCCTAAAACAAGATTTATAGTAATCATAAGTAGCTAAAACTAACTAAAGTAAGCGCTTAACTTAGTTTTTTATAAAAAACTAAACTTTTTTACTTTTTTTATAAAAAGTTGTTGACAAAAGCATATTACCCTAGTATAATAGTCATTGTTCCAAGCAATGGAACACACGAGATGCCGAAGTGGCGGAATTGGCAGACGCACTTGACTCAAAATCAAGCGGGCTAACACTCGTGCCGGTTCGAGTCCGGCCTTCGGCACCACATGAAATTTACGGTTCTTCATTAGAAGGACCGTTTTTTTGTTGTCTTTCAAACTATTTTGTACTTTTATACCCTCTCTAAAAATAGACATACATAATCTTTAATTAACTTAGAAATTCAAAATTTGTAAGTTTTTTTACTAAAATCAGCTACTTTTTTATAAAATTTCTGCTGTTTTTCTTTTTTTGTCCATAAAAATTGACTTTTAAAAGAAAAAAATGTAGAATTTTGAGTACCCGCTTAGGATTTTTATCCTAAAAGAAACTAGATATGCGGGATTATTTGTTTTATTTTTAGGGAAAGAGGTTTTCACATTATGCGTAGTACACAAATTAAAACAGGCTCTACTCGAGCAGCCCATCGCTCTCTATTTTATGCTATGGGTTATACAGAAGAAGAATTGAAAAAGCCGTTAATCGGCATCTGCTGTGCAGCTAACGAAATTATTCCTGGTCATATGCACCTTGGTACTATTGCTAAAGCGGCTAAATACGGCGTTTTAGAAGCTGGCGGTACTCCAATTGAGTTTCCTGCCATTGGTATCTGCGACGGCATCGCTATGGGTCATGATGGAATGAAATATCCGTTGGCAAGCCGTGAGCTTGTTGCCGACAGTATCGAAGCTGTTGCTAACGGTCATGCTTTTGATGGTCTTGTTTTAATTCCCAACTGTGATAAAATCGTGCCCGGTATGCTGATGGCTGCCGCACGTTTAAATATTCCTACTGTAGTAGTAAGTGGCGGACCTATGCTCCCAGGTCGTTTTCAAGGTAAAGATATCAGTGTTTCCACTGTTTTCGAAGCAGCAGGTCGTTTTGAATCCGGTCAGATTGACGCTTGCCAATTAAAAGAAATCGAACATTGTGCTTGCCCCGGTTGTGGTAGCTGTTCCGGTCTTTTTACTGCTAACACTATGAACTGCATGACCGAAGTATTAGGTATGGGCTTACCTGGTAACGGCACCATCCCTGCAGCTTATAATGGTAAACGCATTGCTTTAGCAAAATATGCAGGTATGCATG
>Ed_p1__coassemble_6723_pt1 | contig 2791 bp, 6 predicted proteins | sample Ed_p1__metabat2_high_PE_006 | metagenome-assembled genome bin Ed_p1
ATTACCTTCTCTTAAAACCAATTGATCAAACATATCAGTGTATTTTTCCCGTTTTGCTTTTTCATCAAACTCTTTTGTCAAACCAGTGTATATCTGCACCTCAATCTCATCAGGACAGAAGATAGAATAACGAAGAGCTAGAATAGGACAATCGTAAGATGACATTTTTTTAACTTCCACTAACAAATCAGCTGCTTTATTCAAATGTTTTAAAGCTATATCAACTTTTCTTTTACACTCTATTTCATTCATTGCAATTCCTCCTTATTACGTGCTATAATAGAACACGATATAATATGTTAAAGGTGTAAAAATCTTGTTGCTTTTTTGAAGCGTTCTTGCATTCTGACAGGTGCAAGAATCGCTTCTTTTTTTTGCTCTTTTCTTTCTGCATCGCGGACTAGCTTTTGACAAGCTAAAACTTTGCTATCATCACGCCAACTATGCCGTTTATACATGGTTTTTCTCCTTTTCGGGTTTATTGTAGCTGTCGCATCTAGGACAATAATACGGACGTCTACGGCTTTTTCTGGATACTATCACATCATCACCACATTCTTGACATAGCCTATGTCTGTAGCCATCAACGTCCGTGTAGCCGTCTATATATTTCATTTTTCCACTTCCTTATAAAGCGGAATTTTAATTACAGTGCCGGGTCCTAACATAATCACTGCAGCCATGCTTTGTAAGCCGTTTGCTTCAACGATGTCATCAAGCACGTATTGAGGGTCGTCGTATTTATCCTGTTTTCCACAATACTTCATAGCGACGCGCCACAAAGAATCGTGTTCTTTCATTACATAATATTCATAGGTTAAATCATATTGAGGTGGATTTGCGTAGCTGTAAGCACCATAGGCAACCATCATAGCAAGCATTAACATTAAAATTTTCTTAAGCATTCTTCATTACCGCCTTCCATTGTTTTCTACCAGTTCTTGGTTTTCTAGTAATCGGTTTGATTTCTAACTTACGTGGACGTTTAACTTTGACTTTCCCTCCCCAATTAACTGCTGTTCTACAAATAGAAATCAGTTTTTCTATAGGGATGACAATAGGTGTAACGTCTTTAGATTTCCTTTTGCTCATTATTCTTCTCCTTAATTAACGCAAATCGCGTGTAAATACTCATCAATCGCAAACGCAGGAATCAAGCGTCTGCTGTTACGAATAACATATTTTAATCGTCCTGCGTCCATTTCTTCTTTTAGGAATACAGGAGAACAGCACAACAATATTTGAGCCTCTCCTGTAGGATAAAGCATTCTGCGTGGTACGTTTTTAATCTCTTTGGGAGTGGTTTTTTTAGCTCTTGCCATCATCCTCACCTCCTTATACTGCTTTATCCATTTCAGCTACGATACCTACAGCAGTTAAGATTTCATGAATTTTAAGTCTGCCTTTCTGTGTCCATTTAGTATTCATAACTACTTTGCTACTGCCGTCAGCACGAGGTACTTTGATTGTTTCTGACTTTGTAAAGCCTTTGTTCATCCAACGTTTGTATAGAATCCATTGTCCATTAACATTATGGATAAGATGTTCTTCCCAAAGAATCTTGTTCAACGCTCTTGCACTCAAACCATAATCTGCTGCAATCTGTGTTACTGTTACAGTGTCAGTGCTACTTAAAATAGTATCGACGTATTCTTTGACTGGTTTGAACTCTGCTATCATCTGTTTTTGCATAGAGTTTTCTAGCTTTAGGTTATTGATGGTATTGTTGGCGATATTCAGAGCCCTTGCCATAACCTTTTCTGGACTATTCCAATCACGCTCCACTTCTAAGAAATAGTGACGTGCTTGTTTGCCTTTCTCGTTTCTGGCTAACATACAGAGTTCTTTTGCCATATCTAATTTCATAATGTGGTCAGTACTTGGACGACCGCCTTTAGAGTTTTCGTCATTTTTGACGATAACTTTAAAATCTCTATTTTCCTCAAAACCATATTCACACATTCTGCTAAACCATTTAGCATATTCAGTTCCAATGTTCAAAAACATATGTAGTTCGCGACCGCTGATAACTTGCTCTTGATTTTCGTTAACTTCAACTTTTAATAATTCGTTCATTTTCTCACTCCTAATTATTTATGTGTACATTTTGTACATTCAGAAGGTAAAAAAATTTTCTCTATACTAGTGTTTAAAACATTAGCAATTTTAAAAGCTAATGTAATAGACGGTTTTCTCACTCCCGCCTCTAAAAAAGCTATATAGCGGACTGTCACACCTACCTTATATGCTAGTTCTTCTTGAGAAATCTGTCTTTTCAATCGAATTTCTTTTAGTTTTGGCACTTTTTATCACTCCTTTCTTTTGTTTGTTATGTACATATTGTACAGTACATTTTGTGGAAAGTCAATAGATTTTTTATTTTTTTTATCGTATAATGAACATATAGTTCAGTACAATATTAAACAATAAAAGGAAGGTAGTAATAATGGTAAAAAATAGAATTAAAATGCTTAGAAAAGAACAAGGGTTAACTCAAAAAGATATTGCAGATTTTTTAGGAGTAACACCAAAGGCAGTTTCATTCTATGAATTAGAACAACGCGAACCATCAAACGAAATGCTACAAAAATTAGCTAAAAAATTTAACGTATCTGTTGATTATCTTTTAGGTGCTGATGAAATTTTAAATATTGCTACACCGAAAACAAAAAAAATCCCCAAGGACTTAAAGAAAATCCTTGAGGATGAAGCTATTACTTTAAACCGTCGACTTGTAACCGAGGAAGATAAAGAAAAAATGATGCGTATCATTGAAGCTGCCTTTTATGAA